>Ga0208865_1000061_pt1 | contig 35937 bp, 59 predicted proteins | sample CryBogCBE02Aug09_FD_184565 | JGI IMG/M metagenome (GOLD analysis project Ga0208865, IMG submission 184565) | Freshwater microbial communities from Crystal Bog, Wisconsin, USA - CBE02Aug09 (SPAdes) (version 2) | ecosystem: Environmental > Aquatic > Freshwater > Lake | place: Crystal Bog... | reverse complement strand
CATTAAAAGATATTGGAGCTTTGGAAGCTGGTGAAACTCCAACCCCTGAAGCTGCTCAAGATTCTTTTGATATGCTCAATGACCTTGTAGATCAATGGTCAAACGAAGAAATGATGGTGTTTTATAAGACTGAAATCATATTTCCTATTGTTTCAGGTCAAACTCAATATACTATTGGCCCAGGCGGACAAGTTGGCTCTATATTTACTGGTTCTATTTCAGGCAATATTCTAACTATTAGCTCTATCCAGTCAGGCGCTATTTCTTTAGGAATGACCTTAAGTGGCGCTGGAATAGCTACAGGAACAACTATTACAGCCTTTGCCACAGGAGCTGGCGGTAATGTAAACGAAGCTGGCACATATTTGGTCAATATTAACCAAAACGTAGCAAGCGAAACAATCAACGCTTATTACCAGCGTCCTTTGCAAATTGACTCCGCCTTTGTGCGTATCAATACCAACTCAAACGGTGTTCCAATTATTAACGGTGGTTTGGACTATCCAGTAGCCATTTTGAACGTTAATGATTATGAAATGATTGGTCTTAAGACCCTAAACGGTCCTTGGCCTAAGGCTTTGTATTACCAGCCTGCGGAAACATTAGGAAACATATTTGTATGGCCTAATCCAAGCCAAGGCGAAATGCACATGTTTGCCGATACCATTTTTACTCGCTATACCAACTTAAATGACAATATTAATTTGCCACAGGGCTATACGATGGCTTTAAGATGGTGTTTGGCTGAGCGGTTAATGCCTATGTATGGCAAAGCGTCTCAAGTTCAAATAGCAATGATTCAGCAATATGCAGCGCAAGGAAAAGCAACGGTCAAACGCACTAATATGAAACCTGTTCAATCCGCTCGTTTTGCTGATTCTATTTTGAGCAGCAGACAAAAAGATGCAGGATGGATTTTAAGCGGTGGCTTCTTTAGATAAGGTAAAAAATGCCAGACTTTGGTTTTGTTGGCCCATCATACGAAGCACCCTCGATTTACCAGGATGCGCAAGAGTGCATTAATTTCAGAGCCGAAATTGATCCATTAAAGTTGCCTGGACAGAGAGGTATTGTTGCTTTATACCCAACACCAGGGCTAACAGCCAAGGTTGTGTTGCCTAATACCCAAGAGGTTAGGGGTATGCGCACCGTTAGCGGTGGTATGCAAATGGTGGCCGTTTGTGGCCCTTATGTGTATGTTTTAACGTCTAACCTTACCCCCACAATTGTTGGCCAGCTAAATACTAGCTCAGGCCATGTAGGAATTACTGATAACGGTGTAAACGTTTATATTGTTGATGGTGCTTATCGTTATACTTGGCGGATCAATAACCCAACGGCAGCGACTATCCAAGGCTCTATTTCAGGCACTACTTTAACCGTAAGTCGCACCTTTTCAGGCACTTTAGCGGTTGGCCAGGCGCTATACGGTATCGGTTTAAGTAACGAAACCGTAATATTGTCAGGTTCAGGCACTACTTGGACCTTAAATAAGTCGCAAACTGTTGCATCTACGCAAATATATGCGTCAAACACTATATCTTTCCAAGGCGCTGTTGCCGATGTAGTGGTTAGCGGTGTTACTTATCATAACCTTACTGTAAGCCCATCGGTAACCCTATATTTAGGGCAAACCATCGTTGGATCAGGAATATCTGATGGCACAATCGTTACACAAATAGTAACGGCAGGCTCTAGCTACTATATTAATAAATCATACACAATCAGTTCAGAGCAAATGTATGCTTTGAATTTTACGGTTATTCCTAATACTGACGGTGCTTTTACTGGCGCTGATGTAGTAGATATTATGGATAACTACTTTGTTTATAACGATCCAGGCACTCAAGAATGGGCTGCTTCCGATGCCCTTAGTCCTATTACTCAGCCTTTAAGTTTTAGTTCTAAAGATGGCGCACCTGATAACTTGGTATCTTTAATAGTAGACCACCGAGAAGTATATTTATTGGGTGAGAATTCTAGCGAGGTTTGGACGGACGTTGGTGCGTTTCCATTTCCTTTCCAGCGTATTCCTGGAACATCAACACAACATGGAATCGCTGCTAAATTCTCAGTAGCTAGGGTTGGTAATTCGTTTGCTTATGTAAGCCGTAATATTCGTGGGCAAGCCCAAATTATGATGATGCAAGGATATACACCAACTCGTATCTCAACCCATGCGGTAGAAAATACCCTTGTAAATCAGTATATTGACGATGCTATTGCATGGACTTACCAGCTTGAAGGCCATGAGGTTTATGTAGTTTCATTCCCATCATTAGACTTAACTTGGGCTTATGACAATACAACCCAAATGTGGCATAAGTGGCTTTATGTAGATAGCAATAACGTATTTCACCGTCACAGAGGCAATTGCTTAGCTTTATTCCAAGGCATGGTTTTGGTTGGAGATTGGCAAAACGGCAAAATTTACGAGCTAGACCCTAACAACTATACCGATGACGGTGATGAAATTCGCAGGGTTCGTAGATGCCCTCATTTGGTGGAAGATTTACAGCGCCAATACTTTGACGAGCTTCAAATTCAATTCCAGCCTGGTGTTGGTCAGGGCGGTAGCTTTATATCCGCAGGAACGTTTGTGGGAACAGACTTAGTAATTGGCCCTAATCAAATAGACACAATACCAGCGCCTGCTATTTATATTATTGGAACGGCATCTAACGTCAATTCAACGACCCCTTATACAAACCCACAGGCTATGTTGCGTTGGTCTAATGACGGTGGCTCAACTTGGAGTAGAGAGTATTGGATTCCTATTGGCCAGCAAGGTAAATATAAAAACCGAGCTATTTGGCGCAGATTGGGTATGGCAAGGGATCGAATCTATGAGGTGGTTATTACCGACCCTGTTAAAGCCGTTATTGTGTCTGCAAACCTTAAAGCAAGCGTAGGAGAAAACTAATGTCAACAGGCTTATGGTCTAGCTCGCAAAGCAATCCCTATCCCCAGTCGGAGTTTTTAGATTCAACAACTAAAAGACCTACTAGGGCTTGGCAGCAATTCTTTTTAAATCTGCTTAATTTTAGCTCTGCGACCTCGGCAAGCGCAGGATCGGCAACCTTACCATCGAATCCTGTCGGCTTTATAAATGTGACTGTAAATGGTAAAAAATACAAGGTTCCCTATTATAATTTATAAAAATGATACTAAAACGCATATTGCCTGACGAAGTTGCGCAAAAATGGTCAAAAGTTGCTTCATTTATTGAAGATGCGCTTCTATATGCAGATGGTGATTACACATTAGATCAGGTGCGGTTGGCAGTAGTTAGCAATCAATGGTTGCTAATAGGTATTTTTGAAGGTGATTTTATTAAAGGTGCTTTAACTGTGTCGTTTATCAATATGCCAAATGACAGAATTGGCTTTGTAACGGCAATAGGCGGTAAGAATATCTTTAATAAAGACACCTATAAGCAGTTGGTGGAGATTTTGAAGCAATTTGGAGCAACTAAAATACAAGGTGGTGTTCGAGAATCAATCGCTAGATTATGGCGAAAAGTAGGATTCAAAGAGCGTTATATCCTTGTGGAGAACACTATATGAGCATTTTAAGATACTTCAATAAGCATCATGGTTGGTATGATGGCAAACGCACCCCTTTTGGCGGTGGCGGTGGTATTGTTAGCGCAATTACCGATCCAATCTCTAGTGTTATTGGCACAGACGGTAGCGGTGGCGGTATCTTAGGTGGTTTAGCTCAATTAGATAAAACTGTAGGAAATACCATTCCTGGCGGTTGGGCCACAGTCGGTGGTGCAGCCCTTTTAGCGGCAGGCATTACTGATCCAACATTGTTAGGATTAGCAGATTCAGGTTCTTTAACACCTGAAGCCTTGTCAAATGCAGGAGTAGATCAAGCCACTATTGATAGTCTTGGATCACAAGGTGCAACTGCTGCTGGTAATGCCACAGGCGGTGTAGCAGTAGATTCGGCAGGTTTGCCTATAACACAAGCACCAATCGAGGCTGGTAATCCAAACTTAGTTACACCAAATTTAGGAACAGGTTTACCAATCGAGGCTGGTAATCCAAACTTAGTTACACCAAATTTAGGAACAGGTTTAACAGGCGGATCAGGAGCAACAGGCCTTACTTCAGGTGGAACTGTAGGTTCTTTAACAGCGCCTACAACTGGCGCTATTGATGCAAGCGCAGGACTTGCTCCAGCTTCAGGCAGCGCTTTACTTGGAACGTCATCAGGATTAGCTGCACCAACGGCAGCAGCAGCTGGTGGCACAGGATTATTAAGCAGTCTTGGTGGTGGCGGTCTTGGCACAGCTTTGGGTGTTACAGCAGGAGCAAATTTGCTTAGCGGTCTTTTAGGAGCTAACGCTTCAAATAAAGCAGCCCAAATTCAAGCTAACGCAGCTAATAACGCATCACAATTAACTGCGAATATGTTCAATATTCAGAATCAACAACAACAACCATATAGAACAACAGGTTATGGCGCATTAAATTCTATTAATGCTATGTTACCAGGCAGCTATATTCAATATGATGCTAATGGAAATCCATCAAGTGCTGGCACAGGTTCAGGTTATTTAACTCATCAATTTAATGCTCAAGACTTAAATGCCAATATGTCTCCTGGCTATGCTTTTCAATTGCAACAGGGCCAGCAAGCAAATCAAAACGCTGCAAATGCTTTAGGTGGTCGAGTTGGCGGTAATGCTTTACAAGGTTTGCAAAATTATACTCAAGGTTTGGCACAAACTAATTATCAAAACGCATTCCAAAACTACCAAACCCAACGTCAAAATATTTATAACACTTTGGCAGGTATTGCTGGTATTGGTCAAACCTCACAACAACAAACTGGCAACCTTGCGCAAAATGCTGCAACCACTCAAGGCCAGCTTGGAGTTGGCGGTGCAGCAGCACAAGCAGCAGGTCAAGTTGGTCAGGCTAACGCTTATACAGGCGCAGCCACAGGTGTTGCAAACAATTTATTATTGGCTAGTTTATTAGGTCAAAACCAAAGCGCAGCAGGAGCTTAATATGGCAGGTTATAACTTTGATACCGATTTAACTGTAAAGCCACAGCAATATGGCAATAATTTAGGCGATATTGTAAATATGGCTAGAGGTGTTCAGGCCTATCAAAAACAAGCAGCAACTATGCCAGCAGAAATTGCTCAGGCAAAAGCGCAATCTGAAAAGTCCCAATTAGACTTATTACAAAACCAAGTCGCTATGGCTGGTGGCGCTATTACTGGATTAGAAAACTCTGAGGCATATAAAAGCAATGATATTAAAGGCTTAAAAAAGGAGTTATCTGCAACTAAACAGTGGACCTCTACTTTTGGTCATTCACCTGCAATTGATACTCTTTATCAACAAGCTGAAGAGCATTTAAACAATAATGATGTTGCAGGCTATAAAGGCTTGTTGGCAAAAATTAGAAATAGTCTAGCTACTAACTCTGAGAAATACGCTGCTGCATTGCCACAATTTAATGCAAACGCACAAGGAACACCTTATTTAACTAATAGGGCTGCAGGAACAGTTACAGCACCAAACGTTCAAGGTGGAACACAGAATTTACTTCCAACAACACCAGGGGTCGCTAATTTTAACGATTACCAAAAAGACTTAACTGGCAGGGTTGGCGGTGCTATTCAGGTGGATTCTCGTATCAACGAGGCAGAGCAACTTATGAATCAATTTAAGCCAGGCGCAGGCGCTAGGGCTTATGCTGATATTGCTCAAAGATTACAGGCTATTGGCGCTCCACAAGACTTGGTAGACAAGGTTGCAGGCGGTGATTTATCAGCAACCCAATCCTTTAACAAGTTTATTGCTCAAGCCGTTACTAGCGGTATTGGTCAATTACAAGGCAACCCAACAGCTAATATGATGAATGATTATTTAAAGAATAATCCTGACGTCACTAGCGATCCAAGAGCATTAAAGCGTTTTTTTGACTTTGCTCATAAGCAAAATCAGATGGCTTACGATGAACAACAATTTTTGCTAGAGAAAACAAAAAACAAACAGTTAAATCCTGACACCCATGTTGCAGAAGCACAACAACATATAAGAGAAAAATACTTAAGCCCAGAAGCAAAAACTCAGCCAAAGGGCAATCCTACTTTTGGAACGTATAAAACCAAGGATGGTCGTAAAGTTCCAGTTGTAAGCTATGATGGTGGCAAGTCTTGGGAATATAAATAATGGATAATCTTTATGCTTCTTTAGAGCAAAGATACGGCCTTCCTGAAGGCGTTTTATCTGCTGTCGAATCCGTAGAAAGTGGCGGAAAAGATACGGCAGAAAGCCCCAAGGGTGCTAAAGGTCGGTTTCAATTTATGCCATCCACCGCTCAGGCTTATGGTGTTGATGTAAATGATCCTGTAAGTTCTGCTCATGGCGCAGCGCAATATTTATCTGATCTACAAAAACAATACGGTAGCTTTAAAGCTGCTTTGGCCCATTACAACGGTGGTAGTAAAGCAGGCCAAGCTGTAGTTGCTGGTGGCGAACCGCCAGCTTCTGAAACTAAAGGGTATCTGCAAAAGGTATCCATGAAGTTGCCTCCTATTGATCCAAGCCAAGTTGAAACAGGTCATTCATCTGTAACAGTTTCAGGCTATGAGCCAATCAATCCATCTGAGGTTGAAGTTTCTAAACCAATCAACGCTTCTGAAGTAGAAAAAGCTCGTCCTTTGAATGAAAAGGGCCAGCCTATGTCAAATACCGAGTTGTTTGCCAAAGGTTTAAAAGCCTCAGGCCAAACAACTATGACTGGTATCGGTCAAGTATTAGACCCATTAGCGCAATATTTTGAAGAGAAATTCCCACAAGTATCTAAGGTTGGTGAAAAGCTTGGATTGCCCTCAGCTAAAGAAGTTGCTGCAAACCGCCAACAAGAAATATTAGATCAAAGAAAAGCTAATGAGGAAATATTGGGAACTGGCGCAGGTTTGGCTGGAAACGTAGCTGGCGAGCTTGGACAGGCTTTCTTGCTTCCAGGTGGCACTATTGCTAAAACCGCTATGACAGGCGCAGGTATGGGCGCTGTGCAGCCTACTTTAGAAAGTGAAAACAGAACATTTAATATGCTTGGTGGCGCTGCTGCTGGTGCAGGCGGTGAGGCTGGTGTTAAAGCTATTGGTCGTATTGCTCAACCTATTGCAAAACAACTATCCCCAGTTGGTGAAAAAGCCGTTCAAATATTAAAAGATGCTGGCATTCCTTTAGACGCTGCCCAGGCTACAGGCTCAAAAGTATTAGAAAGAGCTAAGGCCTTCTTATCTGATAACCCAATTACCGCAGGCGCACAGGCCTCTTTTGCAGGCGCTCAAAAGGCAGCATATAACAAGGCTGTGGCTAAAACCTTTGGTGAAGATGCCGAGCATATTACTCCTGAAGTTATTACTGCTGCTAAAGATAGAATTGGCAACGTTTATGACGATGTTGCAACTAGAGTAAATATTGGTGTTGATAAAGAATTTAAGTCTGCTTTGTTACATTTAAACGATGAAGCCATGCATACTTTAGATGACTCTCAACATCAAATTATTCAAAAGAACATCAACGATATTATTGCCAAAGCGGAACAAAACGGTGGCCATTTAGACGCAGCGCAATATAAAAACCTTAAAAAGCGATTAGATAAACTATCAGGCAGTAAAGATACTGACGTTGCTGGTTATGCTCGAGACTTGCGAGACTTACTAAACAAAGGTCTTAGCGATTCAGCAGAGTTTTATGGTAATAAAGCAGACGTGGCTTTGCTTAAACAAGCCAATAAAGAATGGGGCAATATGCGCAAAGTCGAGGATGTTGCCGACTTCTCTACAGGCGAAATTAGCCCATCTAAGCTCTACAATTCATTAAAAACTAAGGGCAAACGTTACTCTTTTTATGCTGAAGACCCTCAGTTGGCTAACCTGGCAGCAGCAGGTAAAAATGTATTACCTGAAAAATTGCCAAATAGCGGAACAACGGCTCGCATATTAAATGCAGCTGCTTTGCCTGCTGCCTTTGGTGCTGGAGAGGCTTTAAGAGAAGGCGATATATATGGCGCTGGCAAAGGCATAGCCGTAGGTGTTGTTGCTCCTAAATTAATTCAAAAAGCATTAAACAACCCTGCTTTTGCTTCTTATCTTGAAAAAGGTATTGGTCAATCAACTTTAAAACAGCTATTACAAGCTCCAAGCAATTTAGGCGCTGGCAAAGTTCCATTGGCTTCTTTCCAATCTTATTTGCAACAAGTTCAAAAAGAAAAAGGTAATCAATAATGTCAGTCTTATTATCCCCAATAGGTAACGGATTTCAGTTCTTTACCACCACAGGTTTGCCATTAGCTGGCGGTTATTTATATAGCTACCAAGCAGGTTCTAGCACTGCTTTGGCTACCTATACAGACTCAACAGGCGCTGTTGCAAATACCAATCCAATCGTATTAGGAACAGACGGCAGACCACCTTTTGAGATTTGGCTAACTACAGGTTATTCATATAAGTTTGTTTTGGCAGATTCTACAAATGCCGTTATTCAGACTTATGACAATATTTATGCTATTCCAACCTCTACAAGTTCCACTACAGCTATTCCTACTGGCGCAATTATTATGTGGTCAGGCTCTATCGGTTCTATTCCAGCTGGCTATGTAATTTGTAACGGATCAAACGGCACTCCTGATTTAAGAGATTCATTTATAGTAGGTGCAGGCAATACTTATGGTGTTGGAAATACAGGTGGCTTTGCAAGTTCAGGAGTTGTAACTAACAGTGGCACAAACGTTCCGCTATATTATTCATTGGCTTTTATACAGAAAACGTAATCATGTCTGAAATCGATCCAGTTAAAATAGGGGTAATGTGGTCCAAAGTAGAAGCTATGGAGCGAGAAGTAGCTGAAATGCGCCACGATATCAAAGAATTGCTTGCTATGGCAAATAAAGGTCGTGGAGGCTTTTGGGTCGGCATGATGGTTGTATCAGGTATAAGCTCTTTGATTGGTTTTATTGCTCATTACTTTACGCAAAAATGAATAATAATTACCGATTAGTTCTTATTTGGTTGTTGGTTTATATTGTTGGAATATCGGCAACAATAGGTTCGCTTTGTATTCTTGACTGGATTCCTTGCCTTACTACAGGAGATACTCGTCAATGGACTATGCAGTTAATTGCTGTAATAGTGGCTTTATTAGCTGGAAATCAAAAATGAACGAAATTTTTACTCATATTTTGACTGGAAAAGATAATCAAACCCATGATATTGCAAGGTGGGCTTGGTTTTTGGGTTTTGTAGTAGTTGCTGGTGCAGCAATTTATCTTATTTATGCAGGGCATGAAATTAGTCTTACTGAGTTAGCTGGCGCATTAGGTATCGTATCAGGCTCAGGCGCAGCTTCAGTAGCAGCAAAACACATGAGCGGTGCAGAGCCACAATGAACTTTTTGATTTCATTATTTACAGGTGGTTTTAGTGGTTACTACAAAATTGCACTATATTTTGCTCTTGTATTTAGTGGTTTTTATGTCGAGCATTTGCGTTTTGCTCATTATGTGGATCAGCAAGCTATTGTGGCGCAAGAGCAAGCAGATAAAACAAAAGCAATACAAAAGGAACAGGAGTTAATAAATGATGGAATTAAACAGACTTATGAAGCAAGGATCGCTTCTATTCATGCTATGTATGGCAGGATGCACTACTCCAGTTCCAGTAGCCTGTCCACCAGCGATGCCTCAGCCACCATCACAGTTAATGGCCAAACCATTAACGTGGTATCTCTTACCGAGCAATGCGCCAGCACAACAGCCCAACTAGTATCATTGCAGGACTGGATTACAGAAAATAGTAAATTAAATGAACATTGACCAACTTACAGCGCTAGGGATTGACTCTAAATGGCTAGACCCATTAAATGCGACTTTTAATAAATACGAGATTAATACACCGAAACGCCAAGCTGCGTTTATCGGTCAATGCCAGCATGAATCTAATAATTTTAAGAATTTGGAAGAGAATCTTCATTATTCTGCTACAGCGCTGATGCGAGTATGGCCTAGCCGTTTTCCTGATACGGATACTGCTGAAAAATATGAGAACAACCCTGAAAAGATAGCGAACAAGGTTTATGGCGGTAGAGCCGATTTAGGCAATTCACAAGACGGAGACGGATGGAGATTTCATGGACGAGGCATTATTCAGCTTACTGGTCGTTCTAACTACACTGTATGCGGTGATGCAATTAATCGTCCGTTGACAGATACCCCTGAATTACTTTTACAGCCTGAAAACGCTGCTATGTCGGCTGGCTGGTTTTGGAATAAAAAGGGCTTAAATGCCTGCGCTGATGTTGAAGATTGGCTAACTATGACAAAACGAATCAATGGTGGCACACTAGGGTTGGACCAGCGTATTTCCGCAATTCACCGAGCAATGGATATTTTAGGAGCATAAAATGAAAGCAGATAGTTTCAAGATTACAGGCGCTGCAAGCGACGGCAAGACCAAGGGCCACTACATAGTAGAGCGAGAGCATGAAAAGGCCACAGAACACGAATTAAAGCGTTTGGAAGCCAAATTAGACAAGCACATGAGCTTACCAATGGAAAAAGCGCATCCTGAAGGCAAAAGCCAAGCAGAAGCGCCTCTTCCAAACATGCGAAAATACTAACGAACCCTGGCTACTTTAGCCTTTCTTAAAACTGCCTCATATTGAACCTTGGCTTCATCGTCAAGTTTCCTTAGGGGCAGTTCTTGGTAATACTTAAACTTGGCTTGATATTCAGGCTGTTCGGATGGTCTAACCCATCCATATTTAGCCTTCCAGCGCTCTTCAATATCAGTTCCTGCTGCGGTCCAAATGTGATCGTTCATGCAAGTCCCTCCAGTTCGTCCATAATATTCATGGCATAGGCCCTAGCTGTAGCTTGATTCAAGGTCGTATAAATGTCAATGTGCTTAATTGCTGTCTTTATAGCCTCGTTCCAAGCGGTTTCCCATAACTTTTGGGCCGTTCCATTATCAGGAGCATCAGGAAAACGCTCCTTAAACTTTTCAACTCTTAGCATAATTACTCCTTAAAACGGAACGTCTTCTTCCAATTGGCTTAAATTCTGTGGCGCAGAATATCCCTGGGGCTTATCTTCAGGCTCATTTAAATAAGCAAAAATTGATCCTTCCTTCATAGCAAATACAGGAATGGTTTCAATCTTAAGCATTAGGCCATGCTTGGTTTCCATTACGACACCAATAGATTGATATTTCTTTTTTGATTTGCCTTCTTTATCGGTGTATTCCGAAACGGCTGCTTTTACAAAGTATTTGACTGACATATTTATTCCTTTTCCGAAGTTTCTAGTTGTGAATTACCCATGATTCCAATATCTTTCGCACCAACATACGCTTTAAATTGGCCATCAAGCCATTTTATAAGTTCTGATTTGTCTATTAGATGGGTGTTATATCCAGCAATATTGCATGAATAGATTACTTTTATTTCTTTAAGCATCTTTGCTCTCCATTAAATTTACTTCCTCCTCAACTTCTCTTAAAAAACTAGCTACTTCTGCTTCCATAAAAAGAATAAACTCACCGTCCCTAGGAACTCTTTTTATATACAGTTGGCTGCGTTCAGGCATCCTAGGATCAAACGATACAAAGTCGCACCATTTACGTCCTGTAACCGCCATCTGCGCCTGCATTTGTATTACATATTTATTGGGCGGTTCATCTGCCTTTATATAGGACCAATGTGTAGGAGAGTTAGGACACTTGATCTCAATGAGTCCATCGTCCCCAACCAAGCCATCAGGAGAGCAACCGAACCACTTAATTTTAGGGTGGTCCATAAAAGGGATTTGATCAACAAAATTACCAGTTGCAACTTCATAAGCTACCCTCGCTTGCGGTTCAGTTAATGTTCCCCATTCCATTGATGCGTTGGTGTAAGATGGCTCTAGGGCTTTTGTAACTCGTTGCAAGGCAAGCTCAATCAGGTAGTTGACTCGACTAACTGAAGGCCCAGTCTTTGTCTTTGCAAGTATGTCGGCAACCCTAGAAGCCGTTACTTTGCCAAGGCGAAGTTGATGCCATTCGTCTGTGCCTTGTTTTACGGTCAAATCTACTATGCCAGCAAAAGGTATAGGCTCTGCTGCTATACGGTCATCTGTTGTAAATGTTGTCATGTTAAGAAACCTTTTTATAAACGGCAGCCACTACTTTTAAAACATACTCTAGGTCTCGCAGGCTGATTTGGCCCATAAGCTGTAGTATTTTTATGACTGCTACATCGTTATCTAAAGGGCTAGGCTTTACTAAAGATTCGATCATTTGTCTTGTGCCTTTCTTAGAATCTCATCAAACATCGCTTTGAGTTGCCAATTCTGACTTTTTGGCATCTTTGGCTGCGGAAATCTTAGCGACTGCGGTTTTATCTTTTGAGAGCTGGTGATAGGCATTACCGTATATGACTTTGAGTTCATCTATATCCTTAGCTGTATTAATGGCTTTTACCCAGGTATCTGCCTGGTCCGTTAGGTCAGGTGTGTCCTCTTCAGGAATATCCTCGCCTGCGTAGATATACAAACCGATGCCATGTAAAGCGATGGCTTTGGCAAGGCAACGTTGCATAGCGGTATTGACCTCCATTGCGTTGGGGTTTGGTATAGCTTTGTTTTGGTGGTTTAGGACAGGCAACTGGGCCGTCATAGTTTTACCAAAAGCGTTAACCGAGCAAAATACCATCAAGGTCTCAGCAAAATACATGGGGTCTTTATATTCCCAAGTTGCACCTGGGTCTTGCTGTAAAAGCTGGTCTACAGCCCATGCCCAACTTAAATATGTAAATTTACCCTTGCGATCTGTGTGTTCATTTACATTAATCTTGCGTAGTTCTAAAAATTTACTCATCACTTGCTCCTAATTCAATTTTGGCTGTATTCATCATGTCGTATTGGTTTGTAATCTGATCGCTAATCATTCTATTAATCATGCTTTCAGCGTAAAACTTGGTGTAATGCGGATTACTTAGGTATTCCCTAAGAATTACCAGCATGGCGGTATGTTCGTCATGCCAGTTAAACATTTCCCAAAGGGCCTGCGTTTTAGGGCAATACTCGGTCTTTTTCTTAGCCATCACTTACTCCTTAATCGTAAATTTCAAACTCGGCAATTTCTCTAGCGTAGCGTTCGTGGTAATCACAAGACATAGAGATTAGTTTTCTACCAAGCGCCTCATAATCGCCTGAATCGATAACGTCTTGAATAGCTTTGGAATCGTCAACCCCAAGCTCTGAGAGCATTTCTGCAATAGCGCTGGTAGTTCTGTAATCGAATTTACCGCCAACTTTTAGAAGCTCCCAGGTGCGTTCTTCTATTTCGTCGGTGCGGTCATCGTAATCGTCAGGTTCGTAATAAGCATCGTGTCTAGACATTCCCATGATTAGAACCCCCACCCAAACATGCAGCCGAGAAGTATGCCTAAAAGTATTACACCGACTATTTCAATAATTGCTGTTTTCATTTGCTTTCCCTTCATCACTGGTTAAAAAATTTACTGCGTAAAAGAACTATACCTCAAAAGTCGTAGAAATGTCGAGTTTTATATTAGGACAATCCCTAATTAAAATATTTGTTGCTTTTTACCAAAACATGCTATTCTTGCGACAAATAGAAGGAGAATTACTACATGAATCAGTTTTACGAGTTGAAAATGGAGTTCGGTTCTTTAGCAAATTTGGCCCACCAGCTAGGTATTAGGGAGTCTTCTGTATATCAATGGGTGGCTAGAAAGCAGATTCCGCTAAAGCATATAAAAACCCTAGAACGGCTATCAGAAGGCCGTTTAACCAAGGAATTGTTACGGCCTGATCTTTTCCAGGGCTAAACATGAACTTTTATCCATTTCACATAGGTGACTATATAAGCCACACAGCCCATCTAACGAATGAAGAAGATTTAGCATACAGACGATTGATTGACCTTTACTATTTGACCGAGAAACCTTTGATAAACGACATACCTACTCTTGCTAGGCGGACAAAATCAAAACAGGAGGCTGTTTTAGCGGTTTTGGGCGAGTTTTTTGAGCTAGATGAGGGTAAGGTAGCCTGGACGAATAAAAGAGCCACAGAAGAGCTTTCTCGCTATAAGGCGATGGCAGAGGGTGGACGCAAGGGTGCAGCTAAACGGTGGAATAAAGAAATACCCACCCTATTGCCTAGCGATAGCCCCCCTAAACACCCCCCAATGCCAACCAAGAACCATGAACCAAGAACCAAGAACCAAATAAATACTAAGACCCCTGAAGGGGTTAATGATTCGGTTTTTCAGGATTTCTTGAAGTTGCGTAAAAGCCACAAAGCACCTTTAACTGAAACCGCTTTAAAAGGTTTAGCAAAAGAGGCAGAAAAAGCCAAGATGACCTTAGAGGCTGTAATGGAACTTTGCTGTCAAAGAGGATGGCGAGGATTTAAAGCAGATTGGGTAGAAAACATCGACCCTATTACCAAAACAAAAGAATTACCTTTAGGAACGGATGCCCAAATCGAGGCAGCGTATAGGGCCGAGTGTGGCGACCCATCAAAGGCTAGGTTTAATTCTTATTACGAAATGCGCAACTTTATCGTAGCTCAACGTGAGAAAAGGAAAAACGCATGAGAGTTTTAGTAGCCTGCGAATATTCAGGTCGAGTAAGAGATGCCTTTATTAGGGGGGGCACGAATCCATGAGTTGTGATTTGTTGCCAACTGATCAGCCTGGGCCTCATTACCAAGGCGATGTAATGGACATAATTGCAGACGGTTGGGATTTAATGATTGCCCACCCACCTTGTACACATTTAGCAGTTTCAGGCTCTAGATGGTTTAAATATAAAGAAAAGGAACAGGCTGAGGCTTTGGACTTTGTGCGCCTACTTTTAAATGCACCAATAAAGCATATAGCTTTAGAAAATCCGATAAGTGTTATATCCAGCAAGATTAGAAAACCTGACCAAATTATTCAACCTTGGCAATTTGGACATGGAGAAACAAAGGCAACTTGTTTATGGCTTAAAAATTTACCAAAACTAGTGCCAACAAATATTGTGGAAGGTAGAGAAGCGAAGGTCCACAAGATGCCACCTAGTCCTGATCGGTGGAAATTACGCAGCACGACTTATCAAGGAATTGCCGATGCATTTGCCAACCAATGGGGAAACTTATGAAAAAGAATTCAAAAGCAGCGAAGAATATCGTCACCAGTGCGAAGTTCGATGGCTTCTTAGATTCAGAAACGAGCAGGGATTACAGCGCTTCAGAGAGTATTTACGATCTCCTGGATTTAGCCCACGACTTGCAAGAATCTTACATGACGTATCGGAACAGTGGAAGAAGGGGAATAGAGGAAGGATGGGAGATTGGCGATGAGTGATTTGGAGCATTTAAACGACAGCCGAGTAGAAAAGGCTTTGATATTTTTATCTTCAACCGACGAAGATCATGCAATTTTGGCTGGCGAGGTTAAACGCTTGGAAGAATGGATTAAGCAGGCTAAAGCGCATGCTTTTTTACTATCGCAAGGAACAGTAGCAGAGCGAGAGGCCCAGGCACTAGACAGCCCTTCTTATAGCAAAGCGGTAGAAGAGTGGGCCGATACCTTTAAAGAATATAAAACACTGGATAACAAGCGCCAGCATGAAATTCGTATTACAGAAATATGGCAAACACTAAGCGCAAACCGCAGAAAGGGGAGTTTATGAAACGTAGCATGGAAGATATTGTTGATTATTTGCAGGAAATCAATGAACAGGAAATTATTGAATTTATCAAATTTCAATATCAAGAGATTGAGCAGTATAGGAACGAAACCAACTACTGGTTCAATAAATGGAACGATTGCTTTCAAGGCAGCGTTAAATATTTAGAAGCACAACTTTTTGGAGGAAGCACCAAATGAAAGATTACTCTTTACCCTATATTGTTTTAAATAGTTTGCTTAAAAAATACCACGATATGATGCTTAAAAATAACTCAAATAGAGCTTATGAAATAGCAACTGACATGGTAGAAATGGCCCTAGTATTACAAGACTTTGCTGGCGAAAATGCGAATAAAAAAGTTTGACCAAGGGTTGCATGATCGATACGATCCGCCTGCTAGGGCTGCGGTTACGGCTTGGCTAAACAATATGTGGGGTGTTGATGCTGTAGACAACCCTGACATATATGGGACGGATTTGGTTATATATCGAGCAGGCAAGCATGTGGGCTTTGTAGAAGTAGAAGTCCGCTCTTGGACACCATATTGCCCTTTTAATACTATCCATGTGCCTGGACGCAAGAAGCACATGTTAGAGGTGGAAAATACATTATTCTTTGCGCTAACGCATTGCATGAAACATGCGTATTGGATCAAGGGCAGTAAAGTATTTTCTCATCCTCAGGTAGAGTTGAAGGATAATGAAAAGCATGAGTTTTATTACGATGTGCCTGTCGAGCTTTTCAAATATGTGGATTTAACGCAACTTTATTAATGACTAAAGCTGAAAAAGAAAAATATGCTAAGTTGGCCAGATTGGGCTGTATTTTGTGCAAATGCATCGGTGTTAGAGAAACAGACGATTCTCCAACAGAGATTCACCACATTAGAAGGTTTGGAGGTAAACGGAGCCTTGCACCTTGTATCCCACTCTGCGCCTTCCACCACCGACTTGGTGATTCCGCAGTTCACCAGCTTGGGCATAAAGGATTTGGAAAATACTGGGGTTTTACGGAAGAAGATTTACTTGAGAAAACCCAAGAGTTATTGAATGAGTAGCTGGCTAATCATTGTTACTGGATTGATTTATGCCTATATTGGTATAGAGCAAGGTGTTAAAGGCAATATACCTATGGCAATTACTTATCTATCGTATTCAACCGCCAACGTAGGTTTGTATTTTATGGCGAGATAATTATTGCACTTTACAATTCGTGGCCATCAAAACCAAGGCAAGCCCCAACAAGCATTTTGCGCCTTTTAAAGGTAGCGTCATGCAAGTTCCATTTACCTGATTTGTGTCTGCTGCAATGAACCAGTTCATGGGCCATGCTTCTGACCACTGTGTCAAAAAAGCCACAACGAGCCTTTGAAATGCTAAATATATGAGGGCGAGCTAATGATTCATCAAACTCATAGGTGGCCATTACTTGGTGGTCGTCCACTATTTCAAAACGGCACAACTCGCTAGGTGGTAAGTCCCATTTAGTAAAAGGCTCGCACTTAGCTAAAGTTAAATAAATGCCTTCTAGGATTTTAGGAGTGATCTTCATACTTTATGAATACTGCCTCTAAATTCATACTCGTCCTCGCCACAAACCATAACCAGTTCAGGCATAAGCATTCTACCTTGGTCAAATGAAAGCATTACAAAGCCTGAGCGCCAATCTTTAGGGGAATCCTCGCAATACTCAAAGGTGCTAGAAAAAGGGTCTGCTAAGCATCCAGTCTGAACCCCCCAAAACGTTCCTTGGTAATTTGAAATTGGGCTGGCACATAAAACATGCGTATGGCCTGTGACTATGTTTGTATTGCCTGCTGCCATCAAATTGCTATATCCAGCCGTTCTACCGCCTTTAAAACGGTGTTTTACAACCGTTTCCTCGCCAATCCAATATGACCAGCAGGTTTTCCATTCAGGGAAGTGATATTTAAGGCTAAAACCGTCAACTCCGCTATATTCAGGGACTTTATTAACCAGCCAGGACTCGTAGCGCATGTCATGGTTTCCAAGGGTCCAAATAAGCTCGCAGCCTGCTGGTTTGTGTTTGACTATTTCGTCTAAATGGTAACGGCAAGCGTTTAGTTCTTGTAAAACCGTAGGCTTTTGGTCGTAATTGATACTGGGAAATCTTGATAGAACCTGGCCGTCAAATGCGTCACCGTTGCAAATAATGACCTCAGGCTTGAACTCATCAATCATTTTGATAAGCGCCTTAAAAGCTGTGGTGGTTGTATCGGTAAAATGTGCGTCTGAAAAGACAATAACTTTTTTGACTTTGTCAACGTCTATGCCTCTGCGAACGTTGTGCGGTGTTTGCTCTATCTTTTTGGGTCTCTCTTTTTTGGGGTCTCTCAAAGAGTTAAACGTAGGCAGTTTGATGCTGTAGCGAATTTCTATGTTTTTGCGCCTTGTCATGGCGCTTCTAGGGTTTACACCTATCTTTTCAGCCACAAGGGTTGGAGAGCCTAACTCTTTCCAAAGTTTAATAAATTCTTGATCAGATACCGCAGAAGTAAATCCCATGATTTTCCTTTGTGATAAAGTTGCTAAATACTAACCTATTATTGCAACAAATCAATGACTTATTACGCAAAACGCACTGATGCCAATCAAAAGGAAATCGTGAATGCTTTTAAAGATATGGGTTGCAGCATATTTGATACATCTCGTATTGGTATGGGCTTTCCTGATTTGGTTATAGGAAAGAACGGTAAAACGGTCTTGGTAGAAATAAAATCATCTGAAAAGGCCAAGTTTACAACGGCTCAAGACCTTTTTATGATGAACTGGAAAGGCTCTACCGTTTGCCGAGTGCATGATTTAGAAGGGGTCAAAACTGTTGTGAAAGTTCTTGACAATGCCAGCGAATAAGGCAAAATAATATAACTAGAACTTTTCTAGTCTTTTTGATCAAAAGGAAATAAACATGGGCAAGATGGACGCAGAAGTATTTAAGTCTGGTATGAGCGGTGAGAAAGTTCCTAAGGGTGCTTTGTCTAGCGATACCACTAGTGAGCGTAAAATGAAGATTACTGGCGGTGTTGGTATGGGTAAGGCTGATGCAATGGGTAGCCGCCCTTTGAGCCATGCTGGTAACTTTGAAGGCAAGCTTGGTGAGTTGAACGATGGCAATATGGGTGAGCGTGAGTGCTATTCCCATAAACGCTACGAGCATGCACAAGACGGTATGTAATTAAGGCGAAGGGCCTACAAGCACGTGAAACTTGTAAGCCCTTCTAACCAGTTAGTAAACGGAGAACTAAATGGCTGAAGTAGATTCTAAAGTTAGCTGTAAAGATTGTCGATATTTTAAAAATGCCGACATTATGGGCCGTTGCCATCGGTTTCCTGAGGCTGTCAATAAAACATTAAACGATTGGTGTGGCGAGTGGAAATCTACTGCTGCGCCTTTGGTTATTGAATATATGGTGCAAGACTTGTCTAATGAGCCTAGTGAAGCTAGAGCAAAGATACAAGAGGAAGTAGCCAAGATTCCACCAAAAATGCGAGGAAGGCCCAAAAAAGATGCGGTCTAACGCTCATATAACTATTGAAGTTGACGATGACGGCTTTGTTGAGTTTATTTGTAAATCAAATGGACCTGACGAGGCTAATCGCATAATGCTAGAGGTTATGGACCTTATAGACCAATTTAACGGTCACAATTCTATTGCCCCTACTGAAACACATGGTGTCCAATGAAATTACAGCCTTTAAATGACAAAATTGTAGTAAAGCCTGAAAAACGGCAGCTTAGTTCCATTATTTATGTTGAAAACAAAGAAGTCGACAACATGGGAACGGTTGTTGCTGTAGGCCCTGGCAAGAAAGTCGGTGGCCGTAGAGAAGATATGCCTATTACCGTAGGCGCTTATGTTCGCTTTGGAACTATGAACGACAACCCTAAAGACGAATATTTAAAGTATTTTGAGTATTTTGAAGATGGTGAGCGCTATCTCGTTATGAGTTGGCAGGACGTTTGTTTTGAACAGGAGATTGCATAATGGAAGAGATTGTTAAAGATTCATCTTTACTTGAAACTGTAATGGCATATTTTGGCTGGTATAAGGTCAAAAAGGTCGAGCTAGAGTTTGACAACTTGCAAATTACTTACACTTTCAATAAAGAACCGTTAAAAACTGAAGCTGAGTGGCCATTTCCAGCGCCTAAAGCTAAGCGTAAGCCAGCCCTTAAAAAGGCTACTACTCGCAAAGGTGACAAAGATGGCGACTAAACCTGGGCTTTATGCCAATATCCATGCAAAGCAAGAGCGAATCAAGCGTGAAAAGGCTGAGGGCAAACCTGTAGAGAAGATGCGCAAGCCTGGCACTAAGGGCGCTCCTACTAAGCAAGCATTTATTGAATCAGCTAAAACTGCGAAAAAATAATGGCTACTAAAAAACATGACAAACCTATCCTTCATAAAACGACAGGGAAAGACAAAACATATAATCCAACCGAAAAAGGCGCAGGAATGACCGCTAAAGGTCGTGCCGAATATAACGCTAAAAACGGTAGCCACTTGAAAGCACCAGCACCAAACCCCAAAACAAAGGCAGATGAAGGCCGTAAAAAGTCTTTTTGTGCAAGGATGGAGGGAGTAGTAAAGAAAGCCAAGGGTCCAGCTGAAAGGGCCAAAGCATCACTTAAAAATTGGAATTGCTAACATGCCACTTAAAAAATCAACAAGCCCTAAGGCTTTTACAAGTAATTTGAAGGAAGAGTTGAAAGCAGGTAAACCAAAGGCTCAGGCCTTGGCTATTGCTTACAACGTTAAACGTGAAGCAGCAAAAACTAAACCGAAAGGAAAGAAATGAGCATCGAAGATAAAGTAGTTTCATTTACTATTGCGCAAATTAACGAGCTATTAGCTGAACTAGGTAAAATTCCTTATGTTCACAGCGCTCACCTAATTGCTGGCATTAAATCTATTGCAGAGCCACAAGTTCAGCCTGCTGTAACTGTTACTCCAGCCGAGACACCTGCCGAGTGAAAATAGAACAGCGTTCAATAGAATCGTTGATACCCTATATCAACAACAGCCGAAAGCACTCAGATGAACAGGTGGCTCAAATTGCAGCTAGTATCCGAGAGTTTGGTTGGACTAATCCCATTTTGGTTGATGGGGCTAATGGGATTATTGCTGGTCATGGTCGTTTGCTTGCTGCTCGCAAGTTGTCTATGGATAAAGTTCCTGTTATCGAACTTGCCCATTTATCAGAAACTCAAAAGAAAGCTCTGGTCATTGCGGACAATAAACTGGCGCTAAATAGCGACTGGGATACAGAACTATTAACCGTAGAGCTTCAAGAGCTATTAGGCGATGAGTTTGATCTAGACCTATTAGGCTTTGATAAGGACGAATTAAACGCTCTATTGAACGTTATTGAGCCAACGGAAGGGCTAACCGATGAAGATGCTGTTCCTGATGCTCCGCTTACACCTAAGTCGAAACTGGGCGATATATTTAGTCTTGGCAACCATCGGCTTATGTGTGGGGATTCGACTTCTATTGAAAGCGTAGAAAAGCTGACAAACGGTTTAGTCGATATCCTTGTAACTGATCCGCCATATAACGTGGCATACGAAGGCAAAACAAAGGATGCGCTAACCATTCAAAACGACTCTATGGGAGACGAAGCGTTCCGCCAGTTCCTAAGAGACGCTTTTGTAGCTGCAGACGCTGTAATGAAGCCTGGCGCTGTATTTTATATATGGCATGCCGACTCCGAAGGCTTTAATTTTAGGGGTGCGTGTAAAGACGCTGGCTGGAAGGTCCGTCAATGCCTAATATGGCAAAAAGACACAATGGTTATGGGCCGTCAAGACTATCATTGGAAGCATGAACCTTGTTTATACGGCTGGAAAGACGGTGCAGGCCATTTATGGGCATCAGATCGTAAGCAAACCACCCTTATAGAGTGCAAGCGTCCTAAGCGTAACGATATCCATCCTACGATGAAACCAGTAGAGCTTATGGAGTATCAAATCCTGAATAACACCAAGGGACAGGATATGGTGCTAGACTTATTCGGTGGCTCAGGGTCTACCCTAATAGCTGCTGAAAAAACAGGCAGAAAGTCCGCTTTGATGGAGCTTGATCCTAAGTATTGTGACGTTATTATTAAAAGATGGCAGGAGTTTACTGGAAAGCAGGCGATCCATATAGAATCAGGCTTAGAGTTCGATAAACTTTAAACATTTTCCGACAATAAAAAGATGCTACCCCACGAACCAACCGAAAAGACCAAAGTGCAAGTCCTTCAAGCTGCAGGGCTAGGGCTTCCACATGAGCAAATAGGCGCTTTAATTGGAATATGCGATAAGACCTTACGCAAGCATTACGAAATAGAACTGGCGCTAGGTAAAGCCCAGGCATCGGCTAAGGTTGCCAATTCATTGTTTAACAAAGCTATCAAAGGCGACACAACGGCTGCTATTTGGTGGACTAAGGCCCAAATGGGGTGGGGCGAGACTAATACCACTAGATTGGCTAACGCTGACGGCTCAAATATTGATGGTTTTGAAATAATCTTAACTGAACCTGATGGAACAAGATCAAAGGCTTGAGCAGGTTCTTGCTAAGGCGCATTTTCCTACTAAGTTAGGAATACTATTTAAGCCTAAAAACTGCCGTTATCGCATACTCTACGGAGGGCGAGGCGGATCAAAATCTTGGAATATTGCTAGGGCTTTGCTTATTAAAGGCTTTAGAAGCCAGCTGCGTATCCTATGCGCACGTGAGTTCCAAACCTCTATTAAGGATTCGGTCCATAAATTATTGTGCGACCAAATAGAAAACTTAGAGCTAGGCTGGTATTACACCGTTACGCAGAACTCTATCGTAGGTAAAAACGGCACAGAGTTTACCTTTGTGGGTATTAAAAACAATACAAATAATGTAAAAAGTATCGAAGGAATCGATATTTGTTGGGTGGAAGAAGCTCAGAGCGTTTCGGCCCAAAGTTGGAACATTCTCATACCTACGATTCGTAAAGAAAACAGCGAAATATGGGTGTCATTTAATCCTGAACTAGAGACAGACGAGACTTATCAACGGTTTATTGTCAATCCACCTGAAAATTCGGTGGTCCAAAAGATAAACTACAGCGACAATCCTTGGTTTCCTGAGACGCTAGAGTTAGAGCGCCAGGCACTAAAAAATAGGGATATTCAGGCTTATAACAACGTTTGGGAAGGTATCTGCCGAACCCAAATAGATGGCGCTGTATTTGGCAAAGAGATGGAAATAGCCGAGCTAGACGGCAGGATTACTAGAGTGCCTTACGACCCTATTAAACCTGTTCATGCCATATTCGACCTTGGATGGGCCGACTCGACTGCGATTTGGTTTGTGCAGTTTATTGGCATGGAAATCAGGGTGATACGGTATATCGAGGATAACCAAAAAACCATTAGCTGGTATCTAGCCCAAATGCAGACCTATGGCTACGTCTATGACACCTTATGGCTACCCCATGACGCTGCTGCTAAGAACTTAGGCTCAGGGAAATCTATTGAGGAAATTGTGCGTTCTACAGGCTGGAAAGTGCAAATACTAGACCGAGTTCCTGTAACCGATTCTATAAACGCAGCTAGAACGATATTTGCAAAATGCTATTTTGATAGGCAAAATTGCGAAGAAGGCTTACAATGCTTAAGACATTATCGCTATGACGTTGATCCTGAAACTGGCGCATTTAGTCAGAAGCCACTTCATGACCAATATTCACATGGCGCAGATGCCTTTAGATATATTGGGTTGATGGTAAACGAGCCTCGCAAGCCAAAACCTCAAAGACAAAACTATATGCCTGTGGGCAGCTGGATGGGATAAATATGGCAGATTACGATAGCATCAATGACATGGAATACGATTCAAGGATTGATGAAGCTAAGCAATTCTTGCGCTTATGTGGCGATGTAGACTCAAACAATCGTGCCGAAGCATTAGATGATGTCCGTTTTGCTGCAGGAGATCAATGGCCAGTAGACGTCCAAAACAGCCGAGTGCTAGAGGCTCGTCCTTGCCTAACCATTAATAAGATTGACGCTTATATCCGTCAAATCTGTAACCAACAGCGCCAGCAACGCCCTAGAATTAAAGTGCATGGCATGAATAACGAATCAGACGCTAAATTAGCCGAGATTCTAACTGGTGTATGCCGTCATATAGAAACACAATCAAACGCTGACAACGCTTACGACACAGCCTTTGAATACGCAGTAAAGATGGGTTGGGGATATTTCAGGGTTACTACTGACTATGTGTCAGACGATAGCTTTGAGCAGGAAATCTATATCCGTCCTATTGATAATCCTTTTACTGTTTACTTTGATCCTAATTCCCAGTTGCCAGATGGTTCTGATGCTGAGCGATGCTTAATTACTACCGTAATAAGTAAACGAAACTTCAAGGTCCTATACCCCTGGGCTGAGGTAGATCAAGGCTTTAGTAGCAGAGGCACTGGGGATACCAACTCTGAATGGGTAATGAAGGAAGATATTCGTATTGCCGAATACTTCTATACCGTCAAAGAGCCAGCCATTCTTTACTATTTATCCGATGGCACTAGCCTTTATGAGGACGAATACAAAAAAGTTAAAAAACTGCTCGAGGCTGCCAATATTGAGGTATTAGACAAGCGAGATAGCTATAAAAAGAAAATCAAGTGGTGCAAGCTAACCGCTATGCAAATCCTTGAAGAGGGTGATTGGGCTGGTAAGTTTATTCCTATTATTCCTGTATATGGCCAGCAGGTCATTGTCGATTCCAAGCACAAGAAGTTTGGCTTGGTTCGCATGGCTAAAGACCCACAGCGTATGTATAACTACTGGGCCACCAGCTTGACCGAGACCGTAGCCCTAGCGCCTAAGGCTAAATGGATTCTTGCTGAAGGCCAAGACGAAGGCCATGAAAACGAATGGGCAATGGCTAATATTAAAGCCACACCTTATTTGCGTTACAAGCAGACGGATACAGAAGGACGGATGGCTCCTCCTCCTACAAGACAATCGCCTGAACAGCCTCCTACAGGGGTTATGGCTGCATTAAGCGGTATGAACGCAGACTTGCAGGCTGTGGTTGGTATATACGACCCTAGCCAGCTACCGCAAGGAAATATGTCAGGCAAGGCTATCCAAGGTCAACAGCAGCAAGTTGACATGGTTAACTACCATTACTATGACAACCTGACTCGTTCTATTGCCTATTGTGGCCGTATTATTTTGGATTTGATTCCTAAAATTTACGATACTGAGCGAGTGTTGCGCATAATTGGCGATGACGGCAAGCCTGAATTGGTTACGCTAAACCAGCGCTCCGTTGACGAGCAAGGTGTAGAAAAGATTCTAAACGACGTATCCGTTGGCAAATATGACGTTGTAATGGATACAGGCCCTGGCTATTCATCGAAGCGCCAAGAAGCTGTAGAGGCGATGACAGGGCTATTTGCTGCCGATCCTCAGCTTATCCAAGTCGCTGGCGACCTATTTGTGCGTAATATGGACTTCCCAGGCGCAGATATTATTGCTGACCGCTTGGCTGCTTCTAACCCAATGGCTCAAATTGACGATAAATCGCCTGTTCCGCCACAAGTTCAGATGCAGGTTAAGAATATGCAGGCTCAACTTCAGCAGGCACAGCAAATTATCCAGCAATTACAGCTTGATATTAAGCACAACAGTTCTGTTAAACAGATGCAAGAAGATGCAGAAACTAAGCGAGAGCTTATGCGTCAGACTGCTAAGGCGCATGATATTGAAATGCGTGACTCTGCTAAACAAACAGATACCGTTATTAACAATCAAACCAAGCTAGAAATAGAACATTTAAAGGCAAACTTAGCCCTAGTATTGGCGCACTTAAATTTACGCTCTGAGAAGGAAGCCGAAGCTGAGGCAATCGAAAGAGCAATTTGATTGTGTTTAATAAAATTTTGTGTTAAAAAGTAACAATCTACCAATGGATTCATTGGGTTAATTCTTGGAGTTATCCATGTCAGAAGTGCAAGAGCGGTTAGCATCAAATGTAGTAACAAGTGAAAATTTAGTCGATTGGAACATGAATCGTCTTGGTTTAGCTGCCGAGGAAGCGCCAGTTGAGGCTGAAACAGTAGAGGAAACTCCTGAATCAGAGCCGATTGAGCAAGCTGAAGGTGAGAGTGAACCAGCGTCAGAACCTGAGACAAAAGCAACAGAGGAACGGAAACAAAATCCTAAACTCGAGAAAAGATTCTCTGAGCTTACTAAGGCTAGAAAAGAGGCAGAAGATAAAGCTGCCAAAGCTCAAGCTGAAAAAAAAGCCCTAGAGGAGCGTTTACGGCAATTTGAAACGGTATCGACCCAACCTAAAGAAATCGATCCTGTAGGAGATGAGCCAAGAGCGGATCAGTTTACCGATGCCATTGAGTATGCGAAAGCACTCGCAATGTGGTCGACTGAAAAGGCTTTATATGAGCGTGATAAGCAGGAAGCGGAGCGGAAAGCTGCGGAAGAACAGGCCAAAATCCAAAAGTTATGGTCTGAAAAGCTAGAAAAAGCAAAGCCAAACCTGCCTGATTTTGACGATTTAGTGACATCAAGTAACGTCCAGGTTTCAAACGAAATTAGGGACGCAATCTTGGAGTCGGATGTAGGCCCACAAATTCTATATGAACTAGCGTCAAATACAGAATACGCAAATAAGGTGGCAGGAATGCCGCTTATTAAAGCCTTACGAGAGATTGGGAAGTTGGAGGCTAGGTTTGAACAGGAAACTGCCGAACCAGCGAAGAAGCCTGTTGCTGTGCAGTCAAAAGCGCCTGCTCCGATTAGTCCTTTGAAGGGAACTGGTAGTGCCGAGGTTATAACTTCTGATACAGATAAGTTGACCTATGCGCAATACAAAGAACTCCGCAAAGCTAGACGGATCAGGTAAAACCTAATTTCTATTTAAGGAAAATGAGATGAGTAATAATTTATTAACTATCTCGAAGATCACCAACGAAGCGTTGATGGTCCTCGAAAACGAACTGACATTCACTTCTGAAGTGGATCGTAACTATGACGATCAATTCGCTGTCGTGGGTGCTAAGATTGGTAATACCGTTAACGTCCGTCGTCCAGGTCGTTTCATCGGAACTACAGGTCCTGCTCTTAACGTTGAAGACTTCAATGAGACTTCTGTTCCTGTAACTTTGTCGACACAATTCCATGTGGACACACAATTTACAACTCAAGATTTGGCATTAAGCCTCGATATGTTTTCAGATAGAGTTCTGAAACCTGCGGTAGCTGCGATTGCAAATAAAATCGATAGAGACGGTTTGGTAATGGCTAAGAACGCAACTTACAACACTGTAGGCGTTGCTGGCACACCTCCAACTGGCTTGATCACTTACTTGTCCGCTGCTGCATACCTCGACTCTGAAGGCGCTCCACGTGATGGCCGTCGTGCTTGTATCGTTGATCCTTTTACTTCTGCAACTATCGTTGACAGCTTGAAGGGCTTATTCGTTCCACAAGAAGCTATTGGCGAGCAGTATCGTAAAGGCTTGATGGGTCGTGATTCCGCTGGCATGAACTGGAAACTTGATCAAAACGTTGTAGCACAAACATACGGTAACTTCAGCACAACGACTGTTACTGGCTCTGTAAACGTTACAACTGCAACTGGTTTCTTGACCTCTGGTTGGGCTTCTAACAGCACCATCACTTTGACTGCTGCTAACACAGGCACAATCAACTTGAACCAAGGCGATACATTCACCATCGCTGGTGTATATGCAGTTAACCCACAGAACCGTCAGTCCTACGGCAAACTGCGTAACTTTGTAGTTAACAGCGCTGTTTCTGTTGCTTCAGGTTCTTCAGTTTCTGTAAACGTATCTCCAGCAGTTATTACTGGTGGTCAGTTCCAAAACGTTTCTGTAACTTCTACTGGCGCTCAAGCTGTAACGTTCTTCAATAGCACTGGCACAACTTCTAACCAAAACATGATCTTCCACCGCAATGCGTTTACGCTTGCAGTAGCTGACCTTGAGTTGCCAGAGGGTGTTCACTTTGCTGGACGTGCGTCTGATAAAGAAATTGGTCTCAGCATGCGTGTGGTTCGCCAATATACAATCAATAATGACAGTATTCCTACTCGTCTTGACGTATTGTATGGATGGGCTCCTCTGTATCCTGAACTTGCTTGCCGAGTTGCAGCTTAATTTAACGGATAACGAAAGGAAACTATATGTCTAATCCAGGACCAGCAATTACTAACTCAACACACCCATCGAACCTTAACAGCCAACAAGCTCTGCGTGTTTTAGCAGTTCTCAAGGGTGTTAGCGTTGCAGCTTTGGGTGATACACCATTGCCTGTAATCAACAGCGCTTTGTATTTGCCTGTAACTGTTGTTATTGCTAACGCAAACAACAACGGTGCAACGCAATCCGTAGCTTCTGTTGCTTTGGGTATCTACACAGCACCTTTAGGTGCAAGCGGTTCAGGAACTGCAGTTTTGACCACAGCAGCATTAACTGGTCAAACTACTCCTTCCTATGTAACTGTTTCATCCTCAACTGACACTGCTACCGCTTTGTCAGCACAAACCCTATACATTAACCAAACAACCGCTGTAGCTACAGCGACTGTGGACGTTTATGTTTACGGTTACGATCTAAGCCCAGGCTACTATTAATCTGAGCTGATGTAAGGGAAAAAGCCATCTTTAAAAGGGTGGCTTTTTTTCTATTTGGTCTTATAATTAATTAACCCATTTTTAGGGTTTTCTTTGCAAAGGAAAAACTATGTCTAGCACTACCGTAACTCGTGGGAATTCCCATGAAACCTTTTATATTCAGCCTACTTTTGACAATACCTCAAATTCATTAGCTGCCAATACTACAACCGCTGTTACTTATAACGTTCCTGGCTTGTTGACTACCGATCAAATCTGCGTTTTTGGTTATAACGGTTCACAAACTGCTGGTGTTGTTATTGCAGAAGCTGATTGCCTAGCTGCTGGTGTTTTGACCATTCAATACGGCAATTTGACATCTACTGCTACTTTAAAGCCAGCAAGCGGTGTATATACTATTCAAATCGTCCGTATTGAAGGTAACCCAGCGCCAGTAAACGCTGCTTAAGGAATAAACATGGCAAACACATCGGTCTACCGTTTTGTTGGCCCTACAACTGCTATTACGGTTAGTGGAACGGCCTCAACAGCCGTTACCATTACCCCAAATGGCAATGACCAGGTCAACTATTGCGGATTTTTGAATACTTCAGCTAATCCTGTTGCTATTACTATTACCCCAACTTCCGCTCCTGCAGCTGTATTGCCTTCAGGCGGAAATACGAGCCAATCGTTTGTTTTGGGTGTAACTATGTCCCAACCAACAGTAATCGCTGTCCCTCCTATTTTCTCAATTACTGCAATTGGAACTTCAGGAACAACGCTTTATGTAATGCCAATGGCGGACCAATCGTAAGCCTATAAAGGACTTTTATGGCTGTTAATGATTCTGTTACGCAGAATTTACTGCCTGTTCAGGCTTACTTTAACCTAGATGGGTCTTTTAATACCTTTATAGGGCAAGGTCAGCCTTTTTTTGCAACGGTTAATCCTGTTCAGTCAGGGTTAACCATTACAAACTCGACCATTGATAGCTCGCCTATTGGTGCAACTACCCCTTCCACAGGGGTTTTTACCAATGTATCGGCTACCACAGGGCAAATAAGCACAACCCCTAGTAACAATACGGATATTGCCAATAAGTTCTATGTTGATACCGTAGCGCAAGGTTTAGGCCCTAAGGCTGCCTGCGCAGTAGCCACACTAGCCAATATAACGCTCTCAGGGCTACAAACAATTGATGGCTATACTACCCTAGCAGGAGACCGAGTTCTCGTAAAGAACCAGTCTTCTAGCCAATATAACGGCATCTATATCGCATCGGCATCTAGCTGGACAAGAGCCGTAGATATGGACGTTTGGGCAGAAGTGCCAGGCGCATACACCGTAGTTTTAAACGGCAGCCAATCAGACACAGGTTGGGTTTGCACTGCAACACAAACAGGCACAATAAATGTTACAGCGATGCCTTGGGTTCAGTTCTCAGGATCAGCTACCTATTTTGCTGGCACAGGGTTAACCCTAGCTTCTAATACTTTTAGCATTACGAATACTGGTGTTTCAGCATCAACTTATGGTTCTGCAAGCGCAGTTCCTGTTATAACAGTAAACGCACAAGGTCAAATTACAAGCGCAACAACGACCCCTATTGCTATTGCTAATACCCAGGTTAGCGGTCTAGGCACTATGTCTACTCAAAACGCTAATAACGTGGCTATTACTGGCGGAAGTATTACAGGCACTCCAATTAGCGGTTCAACCGTTGGTGGCACTACTATTACGGCATCAACCCAGTTTAGTGGCCCTGGAACAGGTTTAATAGGCACAGCAAGCGGTTTATCTATTGGTGGAAACGCTGCCACAGCTACATCGGCAACTACCGCAGGCTCTGTAACGAATAGCATTACATTCAATAATAGCGGTTCAGGCGCAGCCTCAGGCACTACTTTTAACGGTTCTAGCGCACAGACTATTTCTTACAATACTGTAGGCGCATCGCCTTTGGCTGGCTCTACAAGCCTAGTTACGCTTGGAACGGTTACGACTGGTGTTTGGAACGCAACCCCTATTACTAACAGCTATTTGGCTAATAGCTCGATTACGATTGGCTCTACATCAATTAGCTTGGGTTCGACAGCCTCTACGCTTACTAGCGTTACGATGGCAACACCTACGATTTCTAGTTATGAGACTTACACAGCGACTTCTGCGCCAAGTTATAACGTTGGTCGCTTATGGTATGACAGCAATGTTAATTCTTTAGCTTATTACAACGATGTTACAAATAATACTTTACATATTGGCGAAGAAGTCCAATTAAAGGTTTATAACAATACAGGCTCTACGATCAATATTGGTCAGCCTGTTTACATAACCTCTACAAGTAGCGGATATACCTATCCAAACGTAGCTTTGGCGATTGCTAATAGTCTTACGACAGGAAACGTGATTGGTCTTGCTAACCAGGCTATTCCTACTGGAACGGCTGGTTATGTAACAACGATTGGCCTAATTCAAGGTGTAAATACTGGAATCTATACAGTAGGTGATACGCTGTATTTATCCCCATATTCTGCTGGTTACTACCAAAACACCATTCCATCGACAGGTTATGCAATCAAAATAGGCACTGTTGCTTATGTAAATTCAACAACTGGTGCAATTTATGTCAATAAAAGCAATTTATCGGTTCAGGCTGGCAATATTGTCGGCCAGGTTGCCTTATCTAACGGTGGCACAGGGGCTAATTTAGCGGCTGTAGCAGGCGGAATCGTATATTCAGGAGCATCTGCCCTAGCTATTAGCGCAGCAGGCACATCAGGTCAAGTTTTAACCTCAGGTGGCACAGGCGCACCGACTTGGTCAACCCCAACCTCTTATGCGACTGTAACCGATGACACCACTACAAATAGCACTCGTTATCCTTTGTTTGCTAACCAAACAAGCGGAAACCTATCAACAGAATATACAAGCTCTACTAAGCTCCAATACAACCCTTCTACTGGCATTTTTACGGCTACAGGGTTTAGCGGTTCAGGAGCAAGTCTAACTAGCCTTACTGCTGGAAATTTAACTGGCACAATTCCTAGCGGAGTTTTAGGAAATTCCTCGCTTTATATTGGCACTACCGCAGTTCCGTTGAACTCGGCAAGCGGATCAATTACCTCTTTAGCGGTCAATATTAGCGGTTCGGCAAGCTCGGCTACGACTGCAACTACAGCCACAAACGCTACAAACATTGCAATTACAGACAATACAAGTTCTGGCTCAACCTACTATCCTGTTTTATCGGCAAACAGTAGCGGTAATAATCCAGCCACGACAAGCTCTACAAAGCTCAGTTTTGTGCCAAATACAGGCGCATTGTCAGCAAGTTTATTTGCAGTTGGCACATTGTCTTATACCCCTGCAAACGTATTAGGATATTTCCAAAACTCGGTTAGTTCTTATAACCAGTTAATTATTCAAAATACCAATACAGGCGCAACTGCTTCTGCTGATGTTATTGTAAATAACAACCTATCTACTGATAGCACCTATTATGGTGACTTTGGTATGAATAGCTCAAATTGGGCTGGTTCAGGCGCATTTAATACCGCAAATACTGTTTATTTGACTTCTACAACTGCGGACTTAGCGATTGGAACTACTACCGCCAATGCTATTCACTTTGTTACATCAGGCTCAACTACCGATAACGCAACAGTATCTTCTAGCGGAGTTTGGTCTTTTGCTAATACTATTACAGGTTCTATTAGCGGTAACGCTGCAACCGCTACAACAGCTACTACAGCCACAACAGCGACTAATGCCAATAACGTAGCTACAGCCGATACCAGCACTAATGCTAACTTTTACCCCACTTTTGTAAGTGCTACAGGTGGTAATGAGGCTTTAAATACTGCCTCAACTAAGTTAAAATTCAATCCATCAACAGGAGCTTTAAGCACAGGCTCTGTAATTTATATAGCACCATAAGGAAAAATCATGGGTCAATTAGTCTTTCAAGCAACAGCAGGCGGTCAGGTAGCCCTAGTTGGCCCTAATCCTAGCTCTAACTTCTCTTTAAACGTTCCTGCTGTAAACGGCAATCTTGTAACCACAGGCGATACAGGCACAGTTACCAATACCATGTTGGCTTCTTCTGCTTATACCGCACCTGGCACTATTGGTTCAGGAACGCCTAACTCTGGTGCTTTTACTACCCTTTCTGCAAGCTCAACAGTATCAGGCACAGGATTTAGCACTTATTTAGCTTCTCCTCCTGCTATTGGTGGCACAAGCCCAAGCACAGGTAAATTTACTAGCATTACCAACACAGGTCTAACTGCTACTCAAGTTGTTTACGCAACTACAGGTGGTTTAGAAACATCGTCTGCCAACATGACCTTTAACGGCACTAGCTTAACTTTAGCTAATGATGCTTCTATATCAGGTCTTACTGTTGGTCTAGGTGCTGGAAATGTAAGTGGAAATACTGTAGTTGGTAATGGCGCATTATCAGGCTCAAATACTGGCGCAAGAAATTCTGCTTTCGGTTATAGCGCATTGCTTGTAAATACAAGTGGAACAGATAATACCGCTTTAGGTTCTGTTTCTTTATATGCAAATACGACAGGAGTTTCTAATACTGGAGTTGGTCGTGCTTCTTTGTTCAGTAATACTACAGGTGGTAGCAATACAGCATTAGGATATGCTTCTTTACAAAACAACACCACCGCATCTAATAACACAGCAGTAGGTTATCAAGCTGGATATAGCGGAACAACATCACCAGCAAATACATATCTTGGTTATCAAGCTGGATATTCTGCCTCAACAGGAACTGGTTACAATGTTTGTGTAGGATGGCAAGCTGGATATGCCTTAACAACAGGCGCAGAAAATTTAATTGTTGGGTCTCAATCAGGAGGCAGTTTAACAACAGGTTCAGGAAACACTTTTGTTGGCTCAAATGCAAACGTTGCTTGCGGTTATTATGTAACAACAGGTTCTAAAAATACCATTCTTGGTGGATACTCAGGCAATCAAGGCGGTCTAGACATCCGTACAGCAAGTAACTACATTGTGTTATCTGATGGTGATGGTAATCCTAGAGCTTATCACAATGGAACAAATTGGTATCAAAGCAATAATTCTACTCTTTGGTCAATTACTTCTGATGCTCGCATTAAGAAAAATGTTGTTTCTTTAAAATCAGGGCTTAATGTAATTTCAGCTTTACGCCCAGTAGAGTTTGATTATATTGAAAATGATAAACATGATATTGGATTTATTGCACAAGAATACCAAGCAATTTTGCCAGAGCAAGTAAACGAAAAACAAGATGGAATGTTATCTTTAACACCTAATCTTATTCCTTATCTTGTAAAAGCAATTCAAGAATTATCCGCAGAAGTAAACGCACTCAAAGCTAAATTAGGAGCATAAAAATGGAACTAACCCACGACCAACAAGTAACACAAGACTATAAAGCAGCTATGGATTCTGTAAACCTTATCAATGCAGGAAAACCTGCTGATTGGAAAGGCACAGACGCAGAATGGGCTGATGTGATTACTCGGAATAAAGAACACCTACAGATTCAAGTAGCAAAAGGTGCTGAGTATTATGGTTCTAACGATTTAACCCCATTTACCGCAGCAATCGCTAAATAATGTTTACTTGGAAAATCCTAGAAGTTTCTGCTAAAGATGGCGTGATTACTCATGCTCGTTATCATGTCACCGCTTCAAGTGAAGATAAATCAGTAGAAACTGAAGGTAATTGGTATTTTGACTGCCCAACTGCAAAAGTGCCTTTTGACCAAGTTACCGAAGAAATGGTAGCTGGTTGGATTGAGGGCGAAGCAATAAAAGATGGTCAATGCCATATTACCGCTAGATTACAAGAGCAGTTAGAGGCGATGGAAAATAAAGTCATACCTCCCTGGCAACCACAAGTATTTAAACCTGAGATTTAATTATGACAATGCCAATAGACATCATTTCAAGAGCATTAAAAGATATTGGAGCTTTGGAAGCTGGTGAAACTCCAACCCCTGAAGCTGCTCAAGATGCTTTTGATATGCTCAATGACCTTGTAGATCAATGGTCAAATGAAGAAATGATGGTGTTCTATAAGAATGAGATTGTGTTTCCTATCGTTTCCGGACAGACTCAATACACGATTGGCCCAGGCGGTCAAATTGGCGCAATCGTCACAGGTTCAATCTCTGGCAATATTTTGACTATTACGGGTATATCATCAGGCGCAGTAAACGTAGGTCAGACGCTTAGTGGCACAGGCATTACAAATGGCACAAAGATTGTCGCTATGCTTACAGGCGCAGGAAACAATGTCAATGAAGCTGGCACATATCAAGTTAACATCAATCAAAACGTATCATCTACAACAATTAACTTATATTATCAACGCCCATTATCAATAGATTCTGCCTTTGTTCGTATCAATACAAACTCTAATGGCGTTCCTATTGTTAATGGTGGTTTAGACTACCCAATCGCAGTTTTAGCGGTTGAAGAATACGAAATGATTGGTCTAAAGACTTTGAACGGCCCGTGGCCTAAAGCGCTTTACTATCAGCCAAGCGAGTCATTAGGTAATATTTATGTATGGCCTAATCCTTCACAGGGCGAAATGCACATCTTTACAGATAATCTGTTTCAAGGCTACACAACCCTAAACGATCCTATTATTTTGCCACAGGGCTATTCTATGGCTCTTAGATGGTGTTTAGCAGAGCGTTTAATGCCTATGTATGGCAAAGCCTCGCCCACGCAAATTACGATGATTCAGCAATACGCTGCTCAATCAAAAGCAACAGTTAAACGAATTAATATGAAGCCAGTTCAGTCAGCACGATTCGCAGATGCAATGCTGGCTTCTCGCCAGCGTGATGCGGGTTGGATTTTGTCGGGGGGCTTCTTCCGCTAAGGTTTGATACTAAGTGGTGTATAATTAGCCCATGACATTTTATATATATCAACACCGCAAAGCTGATACCAACGAAATATTTTATGTTGGCAAGGGCAAAGGCACACGTTTAAACCAAAGCAAAGGTCGCAATCAATATTGGCATCGTGTAGTTGCCAAGCATGGATTTGTTGCCGAATATATTGCACAAAATTTAGATGAAGAATTAGCTTTTCTTGCCGAAATGGAAGCTATTGATGTTTACCGCAGACGTGGCATTAAACTTGTTAATGTTACTGATGGTGGTGAAGGTGCTTCAGGATACAAACATACTGCCAAACATAAAGCCAATCTTAAAGGCAACAAAAATGGTGAAACTTCTTGGGGTATGACTTTTAAAAATAAAAAACATACCAAAGAATCTCGCCAAAAAATGTCCTATTCACGAATTGGCAATAAAAATAAATCTGGCACTACATTATCAGAAGAATCAAAAGCTAAAATTAGCGCAGCCATGACAGGCAAAATTGTTTTAAAAAAACGATTGCTTACAAAAGAACAAGTTTTAGAAATCCGTCAACGTCTTGGTTACAGGAATATTGCTATGCTTGCTAGAGAGTATGGTGTTGGAGAATCTACCATTCGCAGAATTCGTAATAATGAAGCCTACAAGGATGTCAAATAAT
>Ga0208865_1000052_pt1 | contig 38491 bp, 39 predicted proteins | sample CryBogCBE02Aug09_FD_184565 | JGI IMG/M metagenome (GOLD analysis project Ga0208865, IMG submission 184565) | Freshwater microbial communities from Crystal Bog, Wisconsin, USA - CBE02Aug09 (SPAdes) (version 2) | ecosystem: Environmental > Aquatic > Freshwater > Lake | place: Crystal Bog... | reverse complement strand
CCTTTATGAACCAAATTCGAAAACTTAAATTACGCTCTCAAACACATTACGCACTTTTTCGTGCTGACTTACCTTTTAAACCTAAAGTTGAAAAAGACAAAACTAAGTTTAAAAGGCAGCTTAAACATAAAGTTAAATTCGACTAGTTATTTTTTCTTTTTGTCTTTTTTTCGACCGCAAGACATCCAACAAATCATTTTGCCATCTTGAAAACTATAACGCCCAACAATAAACAATATAGTTGCTAGGAAAACTTGTTGGAATATAAAGATAGGCACATTAAACTCTGTCACGCCATCGTAAACGCAATGGTATTGAAATGCGGCTGTTGGTACATAAGAAAAAGATAAAGCAAATACTAATAAAGCCAATACGTTATAAGTACATTGTTTCATTTTTGAGCCCTTTAAGATTTAAAAATGTTTTAATTACAAAATCTAATATATAGTATTTTTAACTGCAATTAATATATAAATTTAAAGAGATATCTATGTCAAATGATCATCACTCGCATCATTCTGAAACACACTTTACTTCAACTGAAATAGTCCGAGATATTGTCATTGGTATGTCAGATGGTCTGACAGTTCCATTCGCTTTGGCTGCAGGTTTATCAGCGGCTGTGGATTCTTCAGCGATTATTGTGACTGCTGGATTGGCTGAAGTTGCTGCAGGCTCGATTGCTATGGGTCTGGGTGGATATCTTGCTGGTAAGACAGATATTGAACATTATGATTCCGAATTAAAACGTGAAGCTTACGAAATTAAACATTTACGTGAACGAGAAATTTCAGAAGTTGAAGAAATACTTTCTGAATATGGACTTAAGGGAAGCGCGCTTAAAACGGTTGTAAAATCTATCACTTCTAATCGCGAACGCTGGCTTAAATTTATGATGAAATTCGAATTAAATTTAGAAAAGCCAGATCCGAAAAGAGCATTCATCAGTGCAACAACTATTTCAGTAGCTTATATTGTTGGGGGCCTTATTCCTTTAGCACCGTATATCTTCATATCCGAGATCGGACCAGCTCTAAAAATGTCTGTCATTGCAACAAGTATTGCATTGATTTTATTTGGATGGATCAAAGGTCGTTTTACAGGTGTAAATCAAGGACGATCAGCGATGCAAACCCTTATCATTGGTGCTTTGGCATCCTCAGCTGCTTTTGGATTAGCTCACTTATTTTCATAAAAATTTTATTAATTAAATTAAGCTTAACAGCCTAGTTTAATTGTAAAATGACGCAATAGATTGAATCTGTTTTTGTATCCTTTTCATTGGAGTTTCGCTTGCAATACCCTACTTTATTATCCAGATTTGTTGGACTTCTTTTAAGTTTTATATTCTTAACTTTAATAGGCTGTCATAAATCTCAAGATCAACAGGGTATGCCTCCTAATACTGCATTACCAGTTGCAGTCCTTGAAGTGAATCCAACGACAGTTGCAATCACAGGTGAAGCGGTTGGTCAAACAGAAGGTGCTAAAGAAGTTGAGGTAAGACCTCGTATAGGTGGCATCTTATTGAAACGAAAATATAATGAAGGTTCCGCTATTAAAGCCGGACAGTCTTTATTTCTAATTGATCCAGAACCTTACAAAATCGCATTAAGCCAAGCAAAAGCTCAGCTTGATCAAAGCATTGCGCGAGCAGAACAAGCCAAGCGAGAGAAAAAACGCTTGGAAGGTCTTATTGATTCACAATCAATTAGTCAACGCGACTTTGACAATGCAACTTCTGATGAAGCATTTAGCATAGCAGCGGTTTCACAAGCACGTGCAAACCTTAAACAAGCAGAATTAAATTTATCTTATACCAATGTCACAGCACCTGTAGATGGTATATCAGGTCGTTTCCAATTTTCTGAAGGTGCTCTTGTTTCCGCCAATACAAGTCTTCTTACTACACTTGTGCAAATTAATCCTATTTGGGTGCGATTTAGTTTTTCTGATAATGAACTTAAAGCACTAGGTGGAGTATTAAATGAAAAAAATGTAGGCGAAGTATCTCTTGTCTTGCCCGACGGTAGCGAATACTCCAAAAAAGGAAAAATTAATTTTGCAGCAACCCAAATTGATCCAACACTCGGCACACAACAATTAAGAGCGACATTTGAAAACAATGAACAACAAATTTTGCCGGGTCAATTTGTGCGAGTGCGTGTCACTTCAGGCAAGAAAGATGGTGTATTTTTAGTGCCTCAATTAGCAGTTCTAAACTCTGACCAAGGTAGATTTGTATTTGTTGTAAATGAAAAAAATCAAGCCAACCCTCGACCAGTTGTTACCGGTGAATGGAAAGGCCAAGACTGGGTCATTCTTAACGGTCTAAAATCCGGTGATAAAGTCATTGTGAATAACCTTATTAAGATTCGTCCAGGCATGCCAGTAACCATCATGCCTACCCCTCAAAAATAATGAGTAAATTTTTTATTACGCGGCCTATTTTTGCTGCGGTTATTTCAATCATCATTGTTTTAGCTGGTATTGCTGCTGCATTTAAATTATCTATTGCTCAATATCCGCAAATCGCACCGCCCACAGTTATTATTTCTGCAAATTATCCTGGTGCAAGTGCGGAAACACTTTCTAAAACAGTTGCAGGTCCTATTGAAGAACAATTAAGTGGCGTAGAAGGTCTGCTTTATTTTAATTCAAGTACCGACTCAAGCGGTACGCTCACAATTACAGCGACTTTTGAAATTGGAACAAATATTGACCAGGCCACATTCAATGTAAGTAATCGAGTAAATATCGCATTACCCCGACTGCCTGAAAATGTTAGGCGAACAGGTGTTGTAGTCCAAAAAAAATCAAATGACATTCTTTTGGTTGTCATGCTGACTTCAAAAGATAAGCAATTTGACCCACTTTATCTCAGTAACTATGCAACACTTAATGTGTTAGATGAAATCAAGCGCGTTAAAGGCGTGGGTGACGCCAATATTTTTGGTGCACAAGATTACTCAATGCGTATTTGGCTTAAACCCGATCGCATGGCACAACTCGGTATCACAACATCAGATATAGCGAATGCCATTCAAAGTCAAAATGCACAATATGCTGCAGGCAAAATTGGCCAAGAACCATCGACAAATAATCAACAACTTATATACACAGTCAATGCTAAAGGCCGCTTAGTTGATCCAAATGAATTTGGCAATATTATCATTCGTGCTAATGGGCCAAATGGTGTTCTTTATCTTAAAGATATTGCACGTATTGAATTAGGTGCTCAATCCTATGATATAAGTTCAACGCTTAATGGCAAGCCAGGTGTTGGCATACCTATCTTTCTTCAAACAGGTTCAAATGCCCTAGATACAGCTAAAGGTATTAAAGAAAAAATGGCGGAGCTTAAAGAGCGCTTCCCAAAAGGTATGGATTATGAAATTCCATATGACACCAGTAGCTTTGTTAAAGCTTCTATGGGCGAAGTTTTTAAAACATTACTCGAAGCCATGGTGCTTGTTGTCATTGTGGTATTTTTATTTTTACAAAACTGGCGCGCCACTTTAATTCCTATCATTGCAGTGCCTATTTCTTTAGTGGGCACATTTGCCGGCTTATATCTTTTTGGGTTTTCAATTAACACATTGACACTTTTTGCCATGGTCTTATCCATTGGAATTGTGGTCGATGATGCCATTGTTGTGTTAGAAAATATTGAACGTCTTATGTCGGAAGAAAAACTTTCTCCGATTAAAGCGGCGATCAAATCTATGGAACAAGTAGCTGCAGCAGTTGTCGCTATTGTATTAGTGCTTTGTGCTGTATTTGTCCCTGTAGCTTTTATGGGCGGCATCGCAGGGGAGCTCTATCGTCAGTTTGCTGTCACAGTAGCTGTAGCCGTTGTGATTTCTGGTATTGTTGCATTGACTTTAACGCCGGCGCTTTGTGCCATTATCTTAAATCCTAATACTATTCATTCTAAATTTTTTGATCGCTTTAATAATGGATTTCATCGCCTCACTCGTTTTTATATCAGTGTAGTTAATTCAACACTTCATCATCGTCTGATTGGTGGCATCATTTTTGTGGGTATTTTGATCAGCGCTTTTTTTCTTTTTAAATCCACACCAACAAGCTTTATTCCTCCTGAGGATCAAGGTTATGTTATCACTGCCGTGATGCTTCCAGATGGTGCAACCATATCACGCACCTCAAAAACGACTGAGGCCGTTCGTTCAGTCATTGCAAAAGATCCTGCAAGTACCTTCCAATTTGTGGTCAATGGTTATGATCTGATCGGGGGTGGTAATAAATCAAATGCAAGTACTATGTTTGTCCGTTTAAAAGATTGGTCTGAACGCAAATCTACAGCGGGTGATATTGTAAAAAAATTATTTGGCATAGGTATGTCACAACCTGATGGTTTAGCCATCGCATTTAATCCTCCTTCGATTCGCGGCCTTGGAAGTTCTGGCAGTATGGAAATTTATATTCAAAGCCGAGGCGATACTGACCCTATGCATCTTTACACGGCTGTTAATATTTTCATAGAAGCTTTAAAAAAAGAACCTCGACTTGCAGGTATTAATACATTCTTTAGGCCAACAGTGCCTCAACTTTTTGTTGAAGTCGACGAAGCAAAAGCCATTAGCTTAGGTATACCTATTGCAAGTATTTACGACACACTACAAAGTACTATGGGTTCTCTTTATGTGAACGACTTTAATAAGTCCGGTAGGACTTATCGCGTTCAACTTCAAGCAGAAGCGCCTTATCGGATGAAGCCTGATGATCTAGGTAAAGTTTATGTGCGCTCAAATTCAGGTGCTATGATTCCACTTTCTGCTGTAAGCACAGTAAATAATATTGTAGGTGCAGAACAACTAGAACGCTTTAATGGCCTTCTTTCAGCTAAAGTATTAGCAGGTGGTGCACCAGGTATCAGTTCTGGTGACGCCATTAAACTCATAGAAAAGGTCGCCAAAGAAAGTTTACCTGATGGATATCAGCTCGCTTGGACTGGACAGGCCTATCAAGAAAAACGCACAGGTTCCGCTGCAATTTTTGCTTTTGGCTTTGCCATTATTATGGTCTTCCTTATTCTCGCTGCACAATTTGAAACTTGGATTTTACCTCTCGCAGTGATTATGGCAGTTCCTTTCGCGGTCACTGGCGCATTATTGGCTGTGATGGTTCGTGGCATGCCTAATGATATTTATTTCCAGATTGGTTTAATTACGCTGGTCGGATTAGCCGCTAAAAACGCAATTCTGATTGTTGAATTTGCAAGTCAAAAAATGGAAGAAGGTATGCCTGTTATGGAAGCTGCGATCGAAGCGGCGCGCTTAAGATTTAGGCCTATAGTGATGACATCTATGGCATTTGTGTTTGGTATTGTCCCCCTTGTTGTAGCAACAGGTGCAGGTGCTGCAGCCAGACAATCTATGGGCACGGGTGTATTTGGTGGCATGATTTTAGCCACCTTTATTGCCACTATTTTTATTCCGCTTTTCTTCGTCTGGTTGAGCGGACATCATATTCGACATCACGGTCATTTAGATGATGAGGATAAAAAAATAAAATGATGAAGCGTTTTATTTTAATAGCCACTTTTGTAAATTTAGTAAGTTGCTCACTTGTTGGGCCTGACTATAACCGCCCCGAAGCTTCTCTTCCAAATAATTATCATCAAGAAGTTCAAAGTAATAGCTTAGATAAAGATATCAATATGTGGTGGAAGCTTTATCAAGATCCGATGCTAAATGATCTTATGGATAAAGCACTCACAAAAAACACTGACATCAATGCAGCTATTGCTCGTGTTGAAGAATCCGATGCTTATTTAAGAGAAGTGGGCGCTGCATTGCTTCCTGAAGTAGATCTTAATTCTCAAGCCTATAGAAATAGAGTAACCCGAACTGCCACAATTCCGCTAGGTGCCTACCCAGCTCTTAGAAAAGACTATCTTGTTCGCTTAGGCACTTCGTTTGAATTAGATTTTTGGGGTAAATTGCGTCGCGCTAAAGAATCTGCAAAAGCCGAATTTTTAGCATCTCAATATTCCAAAGACACTGTAGTCCTTTCTTTACAAAGCTTAGTCGCGAGTAACTATTTGTTCTTAAGAAGTTTAGACTCTCAAATACAATTTACTAAAGCAAGTGTGAAATTTAAAGAAGATATTCTTGCTTTAACTCATAAACGCTTAGAGAGTGGCTTAGTATCAGCGCTTGATGTTAATCAAGCTGAAGCAAATTTTGATAATTTAGCTGCCCAACTTAGTGACCTTATTCGTCAAAGAGAATTTGTGCATAATCAACTGGTAGTTCTTACGGGTGATATGAATTTAAATATCAATGAAAGTACTCTGGATACCCTTGTTACTCCACCAACACCACCTGCGGGCCTACCATCCACTTTATTAGAATCTCGTCCGGATATTCGCCAAGCTGAGCAACTTATGATTGCAGCGAATGCGAATATTGGTGTTGCAAAAGCTGCATTATTTCCAACCATTTCTCTGACAACAAACCTCGGTGCAGAAAGTGGCGCGCTAAGAAATTTAAATAACTCGGGCTCTAGTATTTGGGGTGGAGGACTCGGATTGTCTTTACCTATTTTTGATGCAGGACGAGTTCGCTCACGCATCGAACAAGCCACTGCAAGAGAAAAACAAGCGCTTAATTATTACGAATCTTCAATTCAAAATGCTTTTAAAGAGGTTAATAATGCTCTTGTAGAACTTCGCGAATACACTGAACAAGAAAAAGATTTAAAACTTACACAAGATGCTGCAAAAAAAGCTATGGATATTGCATCTAATCGTTATAAAGCAGGTTATTCAAGTTACTTGGAATATCTTGATGCTCAGCGCGTATATAATGACGCATCGATTAATTACATTCAAACAAGACAATTAAGGCTTATCGCGAGTGTTGATTTATTTAAATCTTTAGGTGGTGGCTGGCAATCTCAAGAAAAATAAGCTATGAATTTTTTTCATTATGAAGTACCGCCTACAGCGGGTTTGCCTCTTCATCTCAGTGATTTTTTTATAAGCACTCCTTCTTTTGAAAAAAAATTATCTCGCTTTATTGGTACTCATAATGTTCAGATTGAGTGTTCAGCAACCTCAGCACTTGTAGTTGCACTTTCTGCACTCAAAAAATTAAGTCCTAAGAAAAAAGTTATCATTAGTGCTTATACATGTCCATGGGTCCCTATCGCGCTAATCCATTGCGGCCTTGAACCAATTGTATGTGACTCAAATAAAGAACATTTTGATTTTGATTTAAAAAAACTCAAATCCACTCTAAATCATGATGTCTTAGCTATTATTCCGACACATTTAGCTGGGAAAATTGCTGATGTTAAAAAAATACTTCCTCTTGCAAAAAAATATGGTGCCTTTGTTGTTGAAGATGGTGCACAAGCGCTTGGTGCTAGAACAAAAAAACAATCCGTTGGTTTATTGGGTGATATAGGTATATTTAGTTTAGGTGTGGGCAAGGGTTTAAGTATTTTTGCGGGTGGTGTTATTGTTGCTAAAAATAAACCATTATTTGCTCATATTCAAAAAACGAGCGCTTTGATTGTTCCAACAAATTACCTCATAGAAACAAAACGTCTTCTTGAGCTCATTTTTTATTATATTTTTTATCGCCCAAGTTTATTGCGTTTTGTATTTGGCATACCCTTAAGACATCATTTAAAAAAATCTGATTTTATTAAAGCTGCTGGAGACAATTGTAGTTTTAAATTTCCTATACATCGTGTGAGTCGTTATCGAAAATACATAGGCTCTAATGCTTTGAATCGGTTAAACGATTTTTTAAATTCGAATCGTAAAAAAGCTGTATCTAGATTAAAAAAATTAGAAAAGATTAAAGGTTTAAAAGTACTTACAACTAAAGAACCTAAAGAAACATGGCCTTTTATAGTACTTATGTTGCCCGATCAGAAAATACGCGATCAAATGATTGCAGCGTTGTGGTCGAAATCCTTAGGCGTTGGAAGGCTTTTTATTGAAGAGATTTCAAATTATGATTATTTAAAACCTTACTTTAAAAAAACAAATGTACCCGCAGGAAAACAATTTGCGGCAAATACTATGATTATTTCAAATAGCCCTTGGTTGACTGACAAACATTTCAGTGAAATTTGTCGTGTATTGAATTTACACTTAAAATAAAGCGAAATTTATTTCTTTAATGCTTTTTTAGCTTTATCAATTGATTTTTTCACTTGATCAAAAGATGTACCGCCAATATGATTTCTCGATTTGATTGAACCCTCAAGGGTGAGATGGCTATATACGTCATTTGAGATCATCTTACTAAATTTTTTCAATTCATCTAGTTTAAGTTCTGATAAATCACATTTTTTTTTAATAGCCGCATTCACAGCTTTTGCAACAATTTCATGTGCATCCCTAAATGCTACACCTTTAATGACTAGATAATCTGCTAAGTCTGTTGCGGTTGCGTAACCTTTTAAGGTCGCATCTTTCATATTTTTTTCATGGGCTGTGATGCCTTTTAGCATATCTGCATAAATAGTCAGTACATCTAAAATGGTATTAGCGGTATCGAAAAGAGGCTCTTTGTCTTCTTGATTATCTTTGTTGTAGGCAAGTGGTTGCGCTTTCATGAGCATCAATAAGCCCATCAAATGACCCGTCACTCTTCCTGTTTTACCTCTCACCAATTCAGGCACGTCTGGATTCTTTTTCTGTGGCATGATGGATGAACCGGTACAGAACCTATCGGCAATTTCTACAAATCCAAACATTGGGCTAGACCACAAAATGAGCTCTTCTGAAAATCTTGATAAGTGCGTCATAAGTAAAGATGCTGCAAAAGTAAATTCAATTGCAAAATCTCTATCTGAAACTGCATCTAATGAGTTTTCACAGACACCATCAAATTTAAGTTTTTTAGCAACCTTATTTCTATCAATCGGATAGCTTGTACCTGCAAGAGCGGCTGCGCCCAAAGGCAACTGATTCATTCTCTTTCTGGCGTCTTCAAATCTTGAAAGATCTCTTTGCAACATTTCATAATAAGCCATCAAGTGATGGCCGAAAGTCACCGGCTGTGCTACCTGAAGATGCGTAAAACCAGGCATGATCGTTTTTTGATATTTATCTGCTAATTGAACGATCGATAATTGAAGTGTTCTGATTTTTTTAATCGTTTCATCTGTGGTCGCTCTTAACCATAATCTCAAATCGGTTGCGACCTGATCATTCCTTGATCTACCTGTATGTAATTTTTTACCGGCCTCGCCAATTTTATCCGTCAGTCTTTTTTCAATATTCAAATGTACGTCTTCTAAATCCAAAGACCATTTAAAGGTACCCGCCAAAATTTCTTTCTCAATATTTTTTAAGCCACTTTGAATCGATTTTAGATCTTTTTGCGAAATAATTTTTTGTGCGGCTAGCATTTCAGCATGTGCCATGGAGCCCTCGATATCATAAAGACCTAGCTTTTGGTCGAAGCCAATAGAGGCAGTAAATCTTTTGACGAGCTCTGTCACAGGCTCATTAAATCTGCCTGACCAATTCGCTTTTTTTGTATCTTTTTTAGCCATAAGTGAAAGTATATGCTAAAGCTTATGATTTTCTAAATTTTCAATGGACTAGCTTATGATAAAATGAATCATTCGTTTTCATTTCTACTATGACCCAGCCTACACACATAACCATCGCAACACGCGAAAGTGAGCTTGCAATTTGGCAAGCCGAATATATTAAATCTCAACTTTTATCTTTTTATCCTAGATTAGAAGTGAGCATTCTTGGTATGACAACCCAAGGCGATAAAACGCTTAATAAGTCACTCTCTAAAATTGGTGGTAAAGGTCTTTTTATTAAAGAACTTGAAGTTGCATTGCAAAATAAAGAAGCTGATATTGCTGTGCATTCTCTTAAAGACTTGCCCATGCATTTAAGTGATGAATTTATGATTGCTGCTATTGGCAAGCGAGAAGATGCAAGGGATGCATTTATTTCTAATGATTTTGGAGCACTTGAAATGTTACCCCCAGGAAGTGTCATAGGAACTTCGAGTCTTCGCCGACAAAGTCAATTACAACATCGATTTCCTGAATTAGTCATTGAGCCATTGCGAGGCAATTTACAAACTCGCCTAAGAAAGCTCGATAAAAAACAATACCAAGGGATTATTTTGGCAGCAGCTGGACTCATTCGACTTAAATTAAAACCACGAATCCGACAATACATGTCCCCTGAAAATTCAATCCCTGCTGTAGGGCAAGGCGCCCTTGCTATTGAAATATTAAAAGTACGCGCTGATCTTGTCGAGCTTTTAAAACCGCTTCATCATCCTGAGTCAGCTCAATGTGTTCTAGCTGAAAGGGCAATGAGTCGAACTTTAGGTGGCAGCTGTAGTGTTCCTTTAGGTGCACATGCCATTATTGAAAATAAAATTCTTAAACTACAAGGCTTTGTAGCTTCTGTTGATGGAAAAGAAATGATTAAAGATAAAGTTGAAGGTCCAATTGAAGACGCTGAAAAGCTTGGCGAAAAACTGGCTAAACAGCTTCTTGATCAGGGTGCTGATAAAATTTTAGCGAGACTTGCTGTATGAATAAAAAAGAACTCCATCAAACAGGCATTGTAATTACAAGACCGTCTCATCAAACAGCCGAAATTAAAGCTCTAGTCAATGAACATCAAGGGCATCCTATCGAATTTCCATTACTTGAAATTAAATCAAAAAGTCAAAATGAAATCTTTCAGAATATCGTTTTAAAATTGGATGATTATGATTGGGCTATTTTTATTAGTTCAAATGCAGTCCAGTTTGGTATGCCAGCAGTCAAACATGCATTTCATACATTACCTAAATCAATACAATTTGCTGCTATTGGGCCCTCTACCCAAAAAACGTTGAAATTATTTGATGTAAATCATGTACTCATTCCGGATGAAAACTTTGATAGCGAAGGTTTGCTTGCTACTAGAGAAATGAATGATATTAAAGATAAGAAAATTGTAATTTTTAGAGGTGAAGGCGGACGTGAAACTTTAGCTGAAACATTAAGGGTGCGAGGTGCTGAAGTTACCTATGCGGAATGTTATACACGCACTTTTCCTCAAAATAATTTAGATTTACTCAAAGCTTTCTCAGAAAAGATTCACATTTCGGCAATCCTCATTACAAGCTCAGAAGCATGCAAAGAATTTGTTCGTTTAAGCCGCTTGAAAGATATGAATTTCTTAAAAGATGTTCTCTTTATCGTAAATCATCCTAGGATGGTGAATATGCTTGAAAGAGAGTCTTTTATGACATTTGCATCAGACGAGCCTTCTGATCAATCTATGATGAAAAAACTCCTAGAAACAATCGATCATTAGTTTTTTAAAAATATAGCTTTATATTTTAGATATCCGATTTATAACTTCGTATTATGGATTGTGTGATATTAACGAAGTGCTAGATTATCAATTTTTGATTACATGCCTCATATGAAATTTTTTGGAAAACTTGGATTATTTCTAAGCATGGCGCTATCTATTTTGGCCGGCCTCAATGTTCTAAATTACCTATGGCTTTTGCCAATTATCGTATTGCAAACTTTAAGTTATTACCTTGTTCATTTCAAAAATTTTAAATTTAAGAAGATAGGTAAAAGAAATAATCCTTTTATCAAAGAATTGCCTCATCATTTCATAACTCAATCATTCGTTATCTTTATATGTTTCGGTATTGGTTTTGGTCTAGATACTTTTTTTGAACATGAAGCTTATGCTTCGTTTTTAGGACAGATTAACCAATTGTTAGATGCTATGAGCTTTATAATAGACGCATTGAAACAAGCTATCATTGGACTTTATGACGCTATATTGCAAAGCCGCTTCAATTAAAAAATGATTTTTGCCTTATCTTATAAAAACACCTTTGAACTTTTTCAAAAAGTTTAAGTCATTTACACTAAGTCGTATTTTTGTAGATAAAAATTATGACTCATGTATAATGCGCCTCAAATCGTGCTTTATACACGGTTGATATGTGTGAAATTGTTACAATTTGACACATATTTTGTTTAATTTAATATTTAAGGAAATTACATGTCTAAGTTATTCGCTTCATTAGTTGCAGGTTTATTCGCACTTTCATTAAACGCTTTTGCTGCTGACGCTGCTCCAGCTGCTGATGCTAAAGCTCCAGCTGCTAAACCAGCTGCTAAAGCTGACAAAAAAGCTGCTCCAGCTGCTAAACCAGCTGCTGATGCTAAAGCTGCTAAGTAATTAGCTTTGTATCAAAGAAAAAAGGCGCTTTTAGCGCCTTTTTTTGTATCTTTTTTTCTATTTTTTTATCGGTGCTGCAAACGTAAATGCATCTGAATAAAATTCATCTTCTGGAAGTCCTTGCGTTATAAAAGCCTTATGAGCCACTTCTACCATCTGGGGAGCTCCACAACAATACAATTGATAATCATTCAAATTTACAAAATCTTTTAATACAGCTTCATGCACCAAACCTTGCCGCCCCTGCCATTTGTCTTCTGAAATAGATTCAGAAAGTACCGGTATATATTCAATATGTGGAAATTCACAAGACCATTTTTTGCATAATGCATCCATATATAAATCTTCTAGGATCCTTGCGCCTCGATAAAGCTTAATGGGTCGCTTCATACCTTTTTGAATGGATTCTTCAATCATGCCCTTAATGGGTGCAAAGCCTGTTCCCCCCGCTACGAAGATAATCGGCTTTTGAGAATCTTCGCGTAAAAAGAAATTTCCAAAAGGTCCTTCAACGCGCAAAATAGATTTTTCTTTCATTTCTTGAAATACATATTCCGTAAATTCGCCACCTGGAATGAGTCTTAGATGTATCTCAAGCAATGAGGATTCATGAGAGGGGCTCGCAATCGAAAAGGCCCGCCTCTTTCCATCTTTAAGTAAAAATTCTAAATATTGACCTGCAACAAATTGAAGTTTATCTGTGCTTGGAAGTTTTAATTTCATGAGCATGACATCATGCGTAAGTTTCTCTAAGGCCTCAACACGTACAGGAAATATTTTAGGTCGAATATTATTAGTGATCCCGAGTTCTTTAATTTCAATAGTTAAATTTTCAGTAGCAATTGCCCGACAAAATAATGTCATGCCATTTTTAATTTCTTCTTCTGAAATCACGGATGATTGATAATCTTCTAAATGCACTTTGCCTTCAACCACTTTACCTTTGCATGCGCCGCAAGCACCATTGCGACAACCATAAGGCAAATGAACGCCTGCATCAATGGCCGCTTCTACAACTGTTTGACTTGGCTTCGCTTGAAAGACATGCCCGCTAGGCAAAAGTTTAATGGTATAACTCATTATTTTAAAAGCTCATCATCGCGGCGATATTCGCCTTCAATCACATCTTCTTCTGATGAATGAATATTTTGAGAAGAATTGTCTTTTATGGGAATCAGCAACAATATAATGGCAAAAAAATCTGTGATGACACCCGGAATAATAAACAAGATACCTGCAAATAAATTACGTGCACTTCCAATCATGGCTTTAATTGGATTGCCTCCTTGTCCCATCGAGTTCATAAGCTTTGCAAAAACCAATTGTTTTTCTTCTTTGATCAATCGCCAACCGAGGTAAGTGACTAAAATCATATAAAGAAAAAACCACCATCCATAAAGATGGCTTAGTTTAAAGATGCCCCATATTTCAATAACTGGGAAGGACAATAAAAGAATAGTAAAAAGTAATCGCATTAGGTTATTCTATGATTTTAGCTAGAATTATATGTAATAAATGATCGTTGTGCTTAAGAGCTTGATGCAATCATTCTTAAGGAACGATTTTATGATGATTTAACTCCAATCAATAAATTTCTTATTAAAGGCCGCCATTCATGTTTAGCCGTATTTTTTCTTTATCAAAAAAAATAGCAATCTTGCTCAGTTTATTTTTTATCGGCTTAATCTTAACTAATGCACATGCTAACGAATCTTTATTCTTAAAAAATAATAATGATTTCTTGCAACCTGATGAGGCATTTCAATTAACAGTTAAGAAAAACCCTCAATCTATTGAAGCATCGTTCTTTATTACAAAAGACTATTATCTTTATCGCAACAAATTCAAAGTTGAATTTGACCATGCTCCTCAAAGCCAAATACTTTTGCCTGCAGCTGAAATTAAAACTGATACGCATTTTGGGAAAACGGAAATTTATCATGACACTTTAAATGCTTCTATTCCCTATGATGCTAAGCATGCTCCAAAAGAAATCAGTATTACTTATCAAGGATGCAGTTCAAAAGGACTTTGCTATGCCCCTATTAAAAAAGAATTTAAATTTGATAACATTCAAAGCAGTAGCTCAAAAACAATCAGCTCAAATTCAGAAGTTGATACGATGCAATTTTTATTACAGTCTCAACATGTCGGTCTTATCTTATTAGGATTTTTCATCGCTGGGTTATTGCTTTCACTCACGCCTTGCGTATTGCCGATGATTCCCATTCTTTCAAGCATCATTTTTGCGTCACATAAGCGCCCCTCTCATCAAACGCGCTTGAAAGATTTTTTTCTATCCTTAAGCTATGTAGGCGGTGTTTCTTTCACTTATACCTTATTAGGTGTCTTTGCGGGATTATCAGGCAATTTAATTACCACAAGCATACAAAGTCCGATGCTCATGGGCATCATGGGTATTGTTTTTATTCTCTTAGCTCTTTCCATGTTTGATTTGTACGCACTTAAATTACCTCATTTTATTGAACATTTCATTGCGACCTCAATTCTGCGAGTTGAAGGCGGAAAATATCTTAATGTATTTATCATTGGCACCATTTCATCACTTGTTTTAAGTCCATGTATTGCGCCACCTCTAGCCGGAGCCATTATTTACATTAATCAATCACGTGATTTTATTTTAGGTGGTTTAGCTTTATTTACGCTTTCAATTGGCATGAGCATGCCGCTCCTTCTTATTGGTATTTTTTCTGATCAATGGCTTCCTAAGCGCGGTCACTGGATGATTATTGTTAAAGAGCTTATTGGCTTTATGTTAATTGCTATGGGCCTTTTTATTATGAGCCCGCTGTTCCCGGAAAATATAGATCAAATCGCTTATAGTGCTCTGTTACTATCGCTATCGATTTATTTATTTTTTGCAAACCGTCGTTTCAAATATAAGACAATGTCTTGGGTACATTTGTCAGCTTTTGTAACGCTCATTGCTTCCATTTTACTTTTTGGGTTAACACTTCAAAAAATAAATATGATCGACAATGAAAATATTTCTAATACGACAAAGCCTAATCACGAATCTGTTTTACCTTTTAAACAAATTCAAAGTCTTGATGATTTATCTCGTGAGCTTAATCAGCGTAACAATAAAATGATCATGCTCGATTTCTATGCCGACTGGTGTGTCTCATGTAAAGAATACGAAAAACTTACCTTTAGTCATCCTAAAGTCAAAGAGCAATTAACTGAATACAACCTTCTCCAGGTGGATGTCACTAAAAACAATGCTGAACATAAAGATTTATTAAAACATTTCAACCTTTATGGTCCGCCCGCTATATTATTTTTTGATAAACAACATAACGAATTGCGTACTTTTAGAATTGTGGGCTACAAAAATGCTTCGCAAATGTTAGATCAACTCAAAACGCTTCAGCATGAAAATCAATAAAGCCTCAGTTCATTTAGCAATCTATGTTCTTGCTATTATTTTTTTAGGCTTTTCTATTTTTCGCATTTTTTTAATGCCCTCAGAAAAAAATACGTCCTCGGCGGCTCCGCTATTCACTTCCATCATTAATGACCCTGAAGGCAAGCCTCAAAATTTTAAACAATTTGAGAATAAAATCATTGTGCTTAATTTTTGGGCAACTTGGTGTGAGCCTTGTCGTGAAGAAATGCCTGAATTGTCCGACTTCTATTTTGAAAATAAGTCTAAAAACGTTGCAGTAGTTGGGATTGCGATTGATGAGGCCAAGGCCGTGAAGTCTTATCTTAAAAAAACTAAGGTGATATACCCCATTCTTGTGGATGAAGATAAAGGGGTGATTTTAAGTAAAAATTTAGGGAATAACGAGGGTATTTTGCCTTATACTGTAATTATCAATTCAAAAGGCATCATTGAAAAAACGATTCTTGGTCGTGTACATAAAGACCAATTAGATGCCATACTCAAGCCTTTATTGCAACCCTCTAAAAGCCTTTAATTTTCCTTAATTTCGTCTAATTTGTAGACAAAAAACGTTATTTTCGGCAAAATTAACTTCCATAGATTCAAGAATAAACGCGACAAATGGCAACAAAATCAATCTTAGTTTTGCACGGGCCCAATCTAAACCTTTTAGGTGAGCGTGAGCCACAGCATTACGGCAAACAAACCCTAGAAGACATCGATCAAGTTTTAAAAACCATAGCATCGGCTAAGTCTATTAAGCTTGAAACCATGCAAAGTAATAGCGAAGGGGACTTGGTAAACAAAATACAGTCACTTCACAAAGACAAAGTTGATTTTTTGATTATTAATCCAGCAGCGTACACCCACACATCCGTTGCGATGCGTGATGCTCTGTCTGCTGTCAAAGTGCCGTTTATTGAAGTTCATTTATCTAATGTATATGCAAGGGAGCCTTTTAGGCATCACTCCTACTTTTCTGATATCGCCGTCGCGGTGATTAGTGGTTTAGGTGCAGATGGTTATATAGCAGCCCTTAATTTTGCAATTAACGCTTAAAGTTTTAAAAAGAGGTCATTATGGATTTACGCAAACTTAAAAAATTAATCGATTTAGTTGAAGAGTCTGGTATCGCTGAACTTGAACTCACCGAAGGTGAAGAAAAAGTCAAAATCAGTCGTCAACTTATGAATCAATCAGCGCCTATGACTCACTATATTCAAGCGCCTCAGCAAGTAGCAGCTCAACCTCAAGTAGCAGCTCCTTCAGAATCAAGCGCTTCAGAAACTAAACCTATAGCAGAAAAAATTGATGGGCATGCAGTCAACTCCCCCATGGTAGGGACTTTCTATCGCTCTCCATCTCCTGACGCTAAAGCTTTTGTTGATGTAGGCTCTAAAGTTACTAAAGGCGACACACTTTGTATCATTGAAGCTATGAAATTACTTAATGAGATTGAAGCAGATGCAACAGGTACGATTAAAAAAATATTGGTTGAGAACGGTCAGCCCGTTGAATACGGCGAAACTCTCTTTATTATTGGCTAATTTATTTTATGTTTGAAAAAATACTAATTGCCAATCGCGGCGAAATTGCACTTAGAGTTTTACGCGCATGTCGTGAGCTTGGCATTAAAACAGTCACTGTTCATTCCGAAGCTGATCGTGATGCAAAGTATGTGAAATTATCTGACGAATCTGTATGTATTGGTCCAGCACCTTCTACACAAAGTTATTTAAATATCCCGGCTGTTATTAGTGCTGCCGAAGTGACGGACGCCGAAGCGATTCATCCTGGCTATGGCTTTTTATCTGAGAATGCAGATTTTGCTGAACGTGTTCAACAAAGTGGTTTTGTGTTTATTGGCCCTCGTCCAGAAACAATTCGCCTCATGGGCGATAAGGTCAGCGCAAAAAATGCAATGAAGGAAGCTGGTGTACCTTGTGTGCCAGGTTCTGATGGTGCGCTTCCTGAAGATCCAAAAGAAGTACTCGCGATTGCTAAAAAAATTGGTTATCCAGTCATCATTAAAGCTGCTGGTGGCGGAGGTGGACGCGGTATGCGCGTTGTCCATACTGAAGCTGCGCTTCTTGCATCCGTCAACATGACAAAACAAGAAGCACAAACAGCGTTCGGTAATCCAACGGTATACATGGAAAAATTTTTAGAAAAACCACGCCATATTGAATTTCAAGTGCTGTCAGATCAACATGGCAACGCTGTATATCTCGGTGAGCGTGATTGTTCTCTCCAACGTCGTCATCAAAAAATTATTGAAGAAGCACCAGCGCCTGGTTTATCTGCAAAATTACGTGAAAAAATTGGTGAACGTTGTGCCGAAGCATGTCGAACAATTAATTATCGTGGTGCAGGTACGTTTGAATTTTTATATGAAAACAATGAATTTTATTTCATTGAAATGAATACACGTTTACAAGTTGAACACCCTGTGACTGAATTTATAACGGGCATTGATATTGTTCAACAGCAAATCAAAATTGCTGCAGGTGAAAAATTACCATTTAAACAAAAAGATATTGTGTTCAAAGGTCATGCCATTGAATGCCGTATTAATGCGGAAGACCCTTATAACTTTGTACCATCACCTGGCAAAGTCACTACATTTCATATGCCTGGAGGCCCTGGTGTGCGAGTAGATACTCACACTTATGCAGGTTATACCGTTCCATCTAATTATGACTCCATGATTGGTAAATTGATTACTTATGGTGATACGCGCGATCAAGCCGTCGCAAGAATGCGTGTGGCCTTATCAGAAATGGTCGTAGAAGGCATTAAAACAAATATTCCTTTACACAAAGATCTCATGGCTGATTTAACATTTAACAATGGCGGCGTCAGCATCCATTATTTAGAAAAAAAACTCGGCATACAAAAAAAATAAATGGCCGCTTGGATTAATCTTAAAATCCGAGCAAGTGCAGAACATGCACATATCATAAGCGATGCTTTAATCGAACTCGGTGCGCTATCATCTTCCATCGAAGACTCCTATCTCAATAGCGAAAATGAAGAAGCACTCTTTGGCGAGCCCAATATACCGAGCAATACTATCTGGCAACACAACACCATTGAATCTCTTTTTAATGATTCTGTATCTATTGATACCATCATTGATGAACTTAAAACTGTTACAGGTTTATCTCATATTGATTACACACTTGAATCTGTCGAAGAACAAAATTGGGTTGCATTAACGCAATCACAATTTGAACCCATTAGTATTTTAGATAAACTTTGGATCGTACCTAGCTGGCATACAAGCCCTAATCCGAATGCAATCAATATTGTTTTAGATCCTGGATTAGCATTTGGTACAGGTAGTCATCCGACAACACATTTATGTCTAGAATGGCTTATTAAAGAAGTAAGTATCAATGATCGTGTTTTAGATTACGGATGTGGATCGGGTATTTTATCGATTGCAGCAAAAAAATGTGGTGCAAAAGAAGTTGTTGGTGTAGATATTGATCCACAAGCAATTATTTCAAGTACACATAATGCAAAAGAAAATCATGTCGATATTAACTTTTACAATTCCGAATCATCATTAAACTTTGAAGCTGATATTGTTGTTGCAAATATTTTATCTAGCGCACTCTCTGTCTTGGCGCCCATCATAGCCAAGGCTTGCAAGCCTCAAGGAAAAATTGCGTTATCTGGTATATTGAAAGAACAAGTTGAAATGCTAACCAAAATATATAGCGTATGGTTTAATTTAAACAAACCCATTGAACGTGAAGGCTGGATTCTCATGTCAGGTAAGAAAAAAAGTATTTCCTAATTTTTTTAATTCGTTTATGATGCAAACTCCTCTTAATAAAAAGGATTAGTAAATGAAGAACAACGTTAAAGGTTTAGAAAGAGTAGTTCGTATTGCTGCTGGTGCTGCTTTATTGGGCCAAGCTGTTGGCGGTTACTCTGTTTTTGAATATGGTTATGTTGACGAAGTACTTGGTGTTTTCTTATTAGGCACCGGTGTTTTAGCTTCATGCCCAGTCAAATCTGTTTTAGGTCTTGGTTCTAAGAAAGCGCCTGCAAGATCAACTGCGGCTAAAAAACCAGCTAAACGTAAACCAGCTCGTAAAGCTGCTGCTAAAAAACCAGCTGCTAAACGTAAAGCGACTCCAAAAAGAAGACGCGCAGCTCGTTAATCGCTATCCATATTAAGAAGCGTTATATCAATAGCGCTTCTTTTTTATAACATTTCAATCGTATCTGTTTTAATCAATCGCACTGCTTCTGCAATAATTTCTACAGCATTCATCCGCACAAAACTTTTTCGATAAGCTACTGCAATTGTTCTTGAAGGAATAGGTTTAATAAAAGGAATGACTTTGATTAAATGATTTTGGTAACGATCTGATGTTGCACTTTTTGGCAACACAGTAATGCCTAAATTAGATGCCACCATATTGCGAATAGTTTCAAGCGAGTTCCCTTGAAGCACTTCGCCTTTTTTAGATAAATCTGGACATGATTCAACCACTTGCAAACTAAAACAATGCCCACTATTTAACAGTAATACTTTTTCATCGCTTAATTCTTTTGGATCAACATTTTTACGTGTTGCCCAAGGATGATTGTTAGGAACAGCAACTACAAATTCTTCTTTATAAAGTGGCAAGACTTGTATGCCTGGAATATTAAATGGCAAAGCCACAATCGCTGCATCAATTTGTCCATTTTTTAATTGCAATTCGAGACTCGAAGTTATATTTTCTTCAACCTCTAATGGCATTTTCGGCGCTAGTTTTCTTAAGATAGGAATAATTTGCGGCAATAAATAAGGTCCGACAGAGTGAATCATGCCAACTTTAATTAATCCATCCAGAGGGTCTCCGCCAGATTTGGCGAATGATTTTATTTTTTCAACTTCTTCTAAAATGAGATTGGCTTGCGCTACAATTTTTTCGCCAATTTTAGTGATAGTGACTTCGGTGCGATTTCTCTCAAACAATGAAACATTAAGTTCATCTTCTAGTTTTTTAATGGCTAAACTTAATGCAGGTTGACTGACAAAACATTTGCTTGCTGCCCGTCTAAAGTTTTTTTCTTTAGCCACAGCCACCACAAATCTTAATTCACTTAGTGTCATAAATTAAGTAAAACTAAATATCGAGATTACTTGCTCCCAACGCATTATTTTCAATAAATGCGCGTCTCGGCTCCACTTGGTCGCCCATAAGCGTTGAAAATATCTCATCAGCTGAAATTGCATCTTCAATTTGTACTTTAAGTAATCGACGCACATTAGGATCCATCGTTGTTTCCCAAAGTTGTTCAGGGTTCATTTCACCCAAACCTTTGTAGCGTTGTATATTTAAATTGTGTTTAGCTTCGCCCAATAACCAGTCAAGCGCTTCTTTAAAATTAGAAATGGATTCTGATTTTTCACCGCGCTGAATCATGGCACCTTCGCCTACTAAACCATCTAACATTTGTGATGTTTTTAATAGTTGTTGGTAATCGCCGCTTGATAAGAACAATGCATCAATGACACAGCTTTCTAAATTACCGTGTACAAATTTATTCACAGCTAATTTATAAGATTTAGTTTCTTCGTCAAGCGATACAATGACTTCTGATTTTTCAGTGCTCTTATTAATGAGGCGTTCTCTAATCGCTTGTGCAACTTTTTCAGCTTTTGCTTCGCTTGTTAAATCAATCGCACCTACGTGAAGAATTGCTCGCAAAACAGCTTCGTCATAGTGTGGGGCAATACGGCGAATCACTGCTTCTGTTAATACCATCTGTCTTGCAATTTCACCTAATGCTTCACCCGTTAAATTACTGCCGCCTTTTTTAGTAAGCAACGTGGCTTCTTTAATTGCGGATTCAAGTAAGTATTGATCAAGCTCTTGTTCGTCTTTGAGATATTGCTCATGCTTACCTTGTTTCACTTTGAATAGAGGTGGTTGTGCAATATAAATATGTCCTCGCTCAACAAGCTCAGGCATTTGACGATAGAAGAATGTTAAAAGCAGTGTTCGAATGTGTGCGCCGTCGACGTCCGCATCAGTCATGATGATAATTCGGTGATAACGTAATTTCTCAACATTAAAATCATCTTTACCAATGCCTGTGCCTAATGCAGTAATAAGCGTTGCAATTTCTTGTGAAGATAATAATTTATCGAAACGTGCTTTTTCTACGTTTAAAATTTTTCCTTTTAACGGGAGGATTGCTTGGTTCTTACGATCACGGCCTTGCTTTGCAGAGCCTCCCGCAGAATCGCCCTCGACCAAATAAATTTCGCATAATGACGGATCTTTTTCTTGGCAATCCGCTAACTTTCCTGGAAGACCCATCGAGTCCATAGCGCCTTTACGTCTTGTCATATCGCGCGCTTTTCGAGCCGCTTCACGAGCGCGTGCAGCGTCAATAATTTTATTACAAATAATTTTTGCGTCTGCTGGGCTCTCAGCTAAGAAGTCAGCAAGTTTAGATGCAACCACATCAGATACTACCGGCTGCACTTCGCTTGAAACTAATTTATCTTTTGTTTGAGAAGAAAATTTAGGCTCAGGTACTTTCACTGAGAGAATACAGGTAAGTCCTTCTCTCATATCGTCACCTGTTGTTTCTACTTTTGCTTTTTTAGCGAGTTCATTTTGCTCAATAAAATTATTTAACGTTCTTGTCATCGCTGTGCGAAGGCCTGTTAAGTGAGTACCGCCATCTCTTTGAGGAATGTTGTTTGTAAAGCACTGAACATTTTCGCCGTAAGAATCATTCCATTGCATAGACACTTCCACGCTGATACCATCTTTTTCACCGAATGCATGAAATGGTTTTTTATGTAAGACCGATTTAGATCGATTCATGTATTCCACAAAACCTTTCACGCCGCCCGAGTATGCGAAGTTTTCTGATTTATTTGTTCTTTGATCTATCAATTCCATTTTGACGCCATTGTTAAGGAATGATAATTCGCGAATACGTTTTGCTAAAATTTCATAATGAAAATCAATGTTGGTAAATGTTTCAGCAGATGGGAAAAAATGTACTTCTGTGCCGCGACGATCAGTCGTACCCATTTCAGCCAAAGGCGCAACGCGCTCACCGCGTTTAAATTCCATTTGATAGACCTTGCCATTACGGCACACTTTTAAGCGAAGCCATTCTGATAGCGCATTCACTACAGATACACCCACACCATGTAAGCCGCCGGATACTTTATAAGAATTTTGGTCAAACTTTCCGCCTGCATGGAGTTCTGTCATAACGATTTCTGCGGCAGAGCGTTTAAACTCATCATCCTCTTTAATGTCTGTTGGTATACCGCGACCATTATCTGAAATACTGACGGAGTTATCTGGATGAATAATAATTTTAATATCATCACAATGTCCTGCTAACGACTCATCAATGGCATTATCAAGAACTTCAAACACCATATGGTGAAGACCACTACCATCGGATGTGTCTCCAATGTACATACCTGGTCTTTTTCGCACTGCATCTAAACCCTTTAAGATTTTAATGCTGTCTGAGTTGTATTCTTGATTGTCTATCTTTTGAGCCATGAGTTTCTCTTTATTTTAAATTGAATTAAATGCGCATTGGCATAACCACATATTTGTAGTCATTATTATTGGGTATTGTAAATAAACAGCTACTGTTCGTATCCAAGAAAGCTAGGTTAACTTTTTCGTCTTGAATATTTGTGAGGACATCAATCAAGTATGTCACATTAAAACCAATATCAATAGGATCTTGTTGATATTGAATTTCTAATTCCTCTTCCGCTTCTTCTTGTTCTGTGTTTGTACTAATGAGCTTTAAGTTGTTATCTGCAATGATCATGCGAATGCCACGATACTTTTCATTCGATAAAATAGATGCGCGTTGAAGTGATGTTAAAAATTGTGCGCGATCAATTGTAAATTGATTATTATGTCCTTCTGGAATAACTCTTGTGTAATCAGGGAATTTTCCATCAATCACTTTTGAAATAAGTTGGATATCATTAAAACTAAAACTGACTTGGCCTTTATAAAGCTCAACAGATACTAATTCTTCTGTGTCATTAAGAAGTTTAATTAATTCAATCACTGTTTTTCTTGGAAGAATCACTTCTGTTTTGTTGTAGTTTTGATCTAAATGAATTGAAGTAAAACTTAAGCGATGCCCATCAGTACCTACAATATTTAATTGATTACCGTTTACTTCAAATAACAATCCATTTAAATAATAACGAATATCTTGTTGTGCCATCGCAAACTCAACTTGTTTTAATAAACGCTTAAGTTGAATTTGAGAAATAGTAATCACGACAGCTTCACTTGAAGCTTTTGTCATCACAGGATAATCTTTAGCAGGTAATGTTTGTATTGCAAAACGGCTCTTATTTGCTTTTACTGCAACACGACTATCTTTAATTGCGATATCAATCACACAATCATCAGGTAATGACCTGGTTATATCAAAAAACTTTCTTGCAGATATGGTAGTTGCGATCTCTTCTTTTAAATCCGCTTTAAAACTTAAAGATACCTGCATTTCCAAATCAGTGGCTGTGAGTTGTACTTGTCCATCCTTACCTTGAATTAAAATATTCGAAAGAATAGGAAGTGCGTGCTTACGCTCTACAATACTTGCAACATTTGCGAGCGGTTTAAGTAAGGCGTCTCGATTAATTTTTATATTCATATCGTTCTTCTTTATTTAATGTTTTTTAATATATAAATCTAATAATAGTAATAAGGATGAGGTTTTCTATGGATAACCCTATAAACCATAATATAAACAATCAGTTATCTTGTGAATAACTATGCATTTCTATTGTAATTTCCTGTGGATAATTTGTGCATAAAAAATACATATTTTAATAAAACCTCACTTATCCACAATTCATCCACAACCATTCCACAGGGTTTAATTAACCCTTAAGCACTTGTTTTAGTATTCCTAAGTCTTGTGCAATAGATTGATTACTCAATCGTAATTGTTCAATTTCTTCACATGCATGCATCACTGTTGTATGGTGTCTACCACCATAAGCTTCCCCAATTTCAGGAAAACTTAAATTAGTGAGTTCTCTTGTTAAAGCCATTGCAAGTTGTCTTGGTTTAGAATAATTGCGCGAACGTTTTTTACTCAACATGTCTGAAATTTTAATTTTAAAATATTCAGCCACTGTCTTTTGAATATTCTCAACACTCACTTGGCGTCCACGTACCGCGATTAAATCTTTAAGTGCATCTTTAGCTAAATGAATATCAATCGCTGATTTTGTAAAATTAGACATGGCCAATATTCTATTTAATGCACCTTCTAATTCACGAACGTTAGAACGAATTTGTTTTGCAATGAAGAATGCAACTTCTTCAGAAATTTTCATTTTATTTTCTTCGGCTTTTTTAAGAAGAATTGCCACGCGCATTTCTAGTTCTGGCGGCTCAATAGCGACTGTCAAGCCCCAGCTAAAGCGAGTTCTTAAGCGCTCATCCACCCCTTCAATTTCTTTTGGATAACTATCGCAGGTAATAATAATTTGTTTTTTATTTTCTATAAGCGTATTAAATGCGTAAAAGAATTCTTCTTGTGTGCGATTTTTTTTCGCAAAGAATTGAATGTCATCAATCAATAGTAAATCTAACGAATGATAATTTTTTTTGAATGCATCAAATGATTTGTTTTCATATGCTTTTACTACATCTGATACATAACGTTCTGCATGAAGATATTTAATTTTTGCATCAGGTTGAATATGTTTTAAATGATTACCAATCGCTTGAATTAAATGCGTCTTACCTAAACCAACGCCACCGTAAATAAATAATGGGTTATAAGCTTTGCCAGGATTTTCTGCGACTTGCATCGCTGCAGCGCAAGCTAATTGGTTGGCTTTTCCTGTTACAAAACTATCAAAAGTGAAATGAGGATTTAAACCCGATGCTTTGGTTTCTTTTAGTGTGCCACCTGCACTTTTTTTGATTGGATCATGGCTTGGAGCCTCGGCCACATTGTTTGGTGGTGAAATTGCTAAAGCTTTTGATAAAATTGCCTCTTTTTTAGGCAATAAAGTTTCTTTAATCGCACGAATAGCAAATTCTACTTTGGTGACGTCAGGGAGCTGTTCTTTGGCTAATACTTCAATTTTTTGGGCGAAGCGGTCTTTGACCCATTGCTGTACGAATTTATTGGGCGCTAAAATTTTAATTTTATGTTGATCGTGTTCGAACTTAAGGGGCTTGATCCAGGTGTTGAATTGCTGGGCAGAGAGCTCTTTCTTAAAACGCTCGAGACAGTGAGTCCAAAAATTTTCCATTAACGGCAAAATCCAATATATATAGTATTAAAATTACAATTTCTTCTTGATTTGGCATTTTAGAGAACCGGAGCGGTGTAAAAATGCCTTTTGGGAATGATTGCTTTACGGAAGTCATCTTAACTTAACCTATCAAAGTTATCCACAGGCGTTTTTAGACTTCTTAAACAAATAATCGTTGACACTTAGCGGTATGTACGGTAAATTGCGCGATCCTTATCGAATTATAGCTGGAGAAACACAATGAAACGTACCTATCAACCATCAAAAGTAAAACGTGCTCGCACGCATGGTTTTTTAGTACGCATGAAGACTCGTGCAGGACGCGCTGTATTATCAGCTCGCCGTGCTAAAGGCCGTGCTCGTATCGGTCTATAAAGACCTATCTGGCAAATTCTCCATAATTTGCAAACTAAATTAACCAAACTTACAAAAACGGATGAATTTTCATCCGTTTTTAATTTCCGTAAGCGACTTTCCTCTCAGCACTTAAGTTTTCACTATCAGCCCAATACTTTGTCTTTATTTCGTTTAGGCATGGTTGTGGGTAAAAAAACACAAAAATTGGCTGTGAAGCGCAATTACATGAGGCGTGTCTTGCGTGAATTAATGAGAAAAAAACAAGAACAGCTCTTAAATTTTGATATAGTGATACGCATTCAAAAATCGTTTTACCGTAGCGATTTTGTTGAGATTGAAACAGAAGTGGATCAAATGATTGCAAGATTGAAAAAATGAAATCAATCGCAATATTATTTGTTAAATGTTATCAATTATTATTAAGCCCCTTTTTTGGTCAGCAATGTCGATTCACCCCGACCTGTTCGCAATACACTATAGAGGCGATACAAAAAAAAGGCGTAATACAAGGTATTTTTTTATCAATGAAACGAATAGGTAAATGTCATCCTTGGTGTAAAGGTGGTCATGACCCTGTTATTTAATTTTGGAATTTTATAATTTATGGATACGAAGCGTTTAATACTGTTTGTTGTATTTTCTTTTTCAATTCTTTTATTATGGGACTCATGGCAACGTAAACATGTTCCAGTATCTGAAGTTACAACACAACAAGATGCGAGCATTCCATCTTCGCAAAAATTAAATACGGCAGATAGCAAAACAATATCTCCAGATTCTAATTTCAAATTAGAATCTGGCACTCGCATTAAAGTAGCGACCGATTTATATCAAATTGAAATTGATACCGTAGGTGGTGATATTCGCCGCTTACTTTTAAACAATCATTTAGCTGATAATGCACAAGATAAATTTGTGTTGTTAGATGATGCACAAAAACCGTTACTTTATATTGCACAAACGGGACTCATTGGTAATGATTTGCCAACACATAAATCAACATTCACTTCGGATAAAACAAATTATGTTTTGGAGAATGGACAAAATCATTTAGATGTTAAATTAAATTACAAAAATCAAGATGTAGAAGTTGCAAAAATTATTTCTTTCGATCGTGGCAGCTACCAAATAGGCGTGCGTTATGAAATTACAAATCATGGCAAGTCAGCGATTACACCATCTGCTTATTTCCAACTTGTGCATGATGATGGCTCAGCCCAAACTAGCAAAGTAACGCCTACATTTACAGGCGCTGCTTATTTCACAGATACTGATAAATATAAAAAAGTTAAATTTAGCGACATGAAAAAACATGACTTGTCACTTATTTCAGTTGATGGCTGGGTAGGTGTTGTGCAACATTATTTTGCAAGCGCATGGATTTTATCTGGCAATCAAAAGCGTGAATTTTATACAAAACAAGTGGCAGATAATATTTATTCGTCAGGCGTTTTAACACAACTTCCCGCAATTCAATCTGGTGAGAAAAAAGAATTTGCGACTAAACTTTATTCAGGCCCACAAATTAAAGAGCAATTAGAAAAAGCAGCACCAGGTTTAACTTATACAGTCGATTATGGTTGGTTAACTTTTATTGCATCCCCTTTATTTATGGTGCTCAATTGGATTCATAAATTAGTGAACAATTGGGGCGGTGCCATTATTCTTCTTACTGTATTAATTAAGATACTTTTCTATCCGCTCTCTGCAGCAAGTTATAAATCAATGGCGCAACTTCGTGAGCTTGCTCCGCGCTTACAAAGCATGAAAGAAAAATTCGGTGATGACAAAGTTAAATTTCAACAAGCAATGTTAGAGCTTTATCGCACAGAAAAAATTAATCCGATGGGCGGCTGTTTACCTATTCTTATTCAGATCCCTGTTTTCATTTCACTCTATTGGGTGTTGATGGGTGCAGTTGAATTGAGACACGCACCTTTCATATTATGGATTACTGATCTTTCCGTTAAAGATCCTTTTTATGTATTGCCAATCATTATGGGCATCAGCATGATTGTGCAAACAAAACTTAATCCAGCACCTACAGATCCGATGCAAGCAAAGTTGATGATGATCATGCCAGTTGTATTCAGTGTCTTCTTCTTCTTCTTCCCTGCAGGTTTAGTGCTTTATTGGGTGATTAATAACGTGTTGTCTATTCTTCAACAATGGATGATTAACCGATCCATTCACGCAGCCGCATTAGCTAAGAAAGGCAATGCAGCTCGCAAATAATTTAGATACCATTGCCGCCATTGCAACACCCTCGGGTGCTGGCGGCATTGGGGTCGTGAGAATCTCAGGCCCGAAAGCAAGTGATGTTGCGAAACATCTCTTAGGCGGTTGTCCTGAAAATCGTTTAGCGTCATATCTCCCTTTTTTAGATGTGAAAGGTCAAGTGATTGATCGCGGCATTGCGCTTTTTTTTAAATCCCCCCACTCATATACCGGTGAAGATGTTTTAGAGCTTCAAGGCCATGGCGGTATTGCTGTCATGCAGCTTTTATTGGCGCGTTGCATTGAATGTGGAGCGAGACTTGCAAAGCCAGGAGAATTTACCGAGCGCGCTTATCTTAATGACAAAATTGATTTGGCTCAGGCCGAAGCGGTCGCAGATTTAATCAATGCTTCAACTTCCGAGGCTGCGAAAAGTGCTATACTCTCATTAAGTGGTTATTTTTCCAATAAAATCAATGACTTATTAAAAGAACTCATCGATTTACGTATGTATATCGAAGCTTGCCTAGATTTTCCCGAAGAAGAAATCGACTTTATTACGACCGGCAAAGTTAAAGAAAAGCTTTTAAGTCTAAAGTTACGCATGGATGAAGTCACTTCATCTGCCAAACAAGGACACTTATTGCGCGAAGGTTTGACTGTTGTATTGGTAGGCCAGCCCAATGTCGGTAAGTCGAGTTTACTTAATCAATTATCTGGCAATGATCAAGCGATCGTGACCTCTATTCCTGGCACAACCCGCGACCCCATTAAAAGTGAAATTCAAATCGACGGTATTCCGATTCATGTGATTGATACCGCCGGATTAAGAGATACAAATGATGAAATTGAAAAAATGGGCATCGAAAAAACATGGATTTCGATAGAAAAGGCCAATATCGCATTATTTTTAGTGGATGCTGGTAAGGATATTACCGATTACGAGAAAATCATTCTAAATCGCATTCCAAAAGACGTTTTTAAGATATGGGTTCACAATAAAATTGATTTGTTATCCAAAAAAGCTTCATCCGAAATGATTGATGGTGAGCATCATCTTTTTATTTCAGCAAAAAATGGAGAGGGTTTGGCCCAGCTTAAAACGATTTTATTAAAAATGGCCGGCGTTGAATTTAGTAAAGACGGAAATCAAGGAATTTTTATGGCGAGACAGCGACATTTAGATGCGCTTGATATGGTTTCAAAACATTTGAATGAATCGGTTCATCAGCTTCAGTCACCTGAATTAGTAGCCGAAGAACTCAGACAAGCACAAACTTCATTAGCTTCCATTACGGGCGAATTTACCCCAGACGATCTTCTAGGTGAAATTTTTAGTCGTTTTTGTATTGGCAAGTAATTCTTTGGTTCCACGTGGAACCTTTTTCCTCATCTTTTTAAATAAATGTTTCACGTGAAACAATGGTTTTCATAGTGATTCTGACTAGATTAAAGTAAAATTACACCTTTTCTTACAGACGTAAAACCATGGAATTTCCTAATAATTTCGATGTGATTGTGGTGGGCGGAGGGCATGCTGGTACAGAGGCAGCCTTGGCTTCGGCACGCATGGGACAAAAGACTCTTCTTTTAACCCATAACATTGAAACTTTAGGCCAAATGTCGTGCAATCCATCCATTGGAGGCATTGGTAAAGGCCATTTAGTTAAAGAAATTGATGCATTAGGCGGCGCCATGGGTGTTGCAACCGATGAAGCCGGCATTCAATTTCGTATCTTAAATAGTAGTAAAGGCCCAGCCGTCAGAGCTACCCGCGCTCAAGCGGATCGTATTTTATATAAAGCTGCAATTCGACACCGCCTTGAAAATCAACCCAATCTTTGGCTTTTCCAACAAGCGGTTGACGATATTCTTTTAGATAAAGATCGTGTCGCAGGTGTAGTGACACAAATTGGCATTCAATTTAAATCTAAAACCGTTGTTTTAACTGCCGGCACATTTTTAGGTGGGCTTGTGCATGTGGGCTTAAAGAATTATCAAGCAGGTCGTGCAGGGGACCCACCTTCTATTTCTTTAGCACATCGTTTAAGGGAAATCGGTTTACCTGTCGGCCGACTTAAAACGGGAACACCACCAAGAATTGATGGGCGCACGATTAATTATGCTGTGATGCAAGAACAGCCCGGCGATACTCCAACACCTTATTTTTCTTTTTATGGCAAAAAAACAACACATCCACAACAAGTATCGTGTTGGATTACACATACCAATGAATCGACCCATGACATTATTCGAAGTGGTTTAGACCGATCCCCGATGTATACCGGCGTGATTGAGGGGGTAGGTCCTCGCTATTGCCCATCGGTGGAAGATAAAATTCATCGATTCGCAGATAAAGATTCTCATCAGATTTTTTTAGAACCAGAAGGTTTAAATACCAATGAAATTTATCCAAATGGTATTTCTACAAGCCTACCTTTTGACATCCAGTACAAATTAGTCCGTTCAATCAATGGGTTAGAGAATGCACACATCTTGAGACCAGGTTATGCCATTGAATATGATTACTTTGATCCACGTAATTTGAAGTCCAGTTTAGAAACCAAATCTATTCAAGGCCTATTTTTTGCAGGACAAATTAATGGCACTACTGGTTATGAAGAGGCTGCAGCTCAAGGATTATTGGCTGGCACAAATGCTGCCTTAATGACACAAGATAAAGAATCATGGTGCCCTAAGCGCGATGAAGCTTACTTGGGTGTTTTAGTAGATGACTTGATTACGCGTGGAGTTTCTGAGCCTTACAGAATGTTTACAAGCCGAGCCGAATACCGATTGATGTTAAGAGAAGATAACGCTGATTTAAGGCTTACAGAAATAGGTCGCAATTTAGGATTGGTGGATGATGATCGCTGGACAATGTTTAATCAAAAACAAGAAACCATTCAATCAGAAGAAGCGCGATTAAAAAAATTCTTTGTAAGACCTCAAGATATTTCGATTGAAAAACAAGAAGCGATTATTGGAAAAGCGATCGATCACGAATATAACTTATTTGATTTATTAAGACGCCCTGAAGTTAGCTTTGAAGGTGTTAAAGAACTTATGCAAGAAGATGCAAGTTTGATTGATCCTGCAGTCAGAGAACAAGTTGAGATTTCAGCAAAATATAAAGGTTACATTGTAAGACAACAAGAAGAAGTGGACCGGAGTCGAGATCAATTAGATATCCCATTGCCCATCGATCTTGATTACAAAGAAGTACATGGCTTAAGTGTTGAGGCACAACAAAAATTAAATCTGCATAAGCCTGAAAATTTAGGACAAGCTTCACGCATCTCTGGTATTACACCTGCGACCATATCGTTACTTTTAGTGTTTATTAAACGTAAAAATAAACCTAAAAAGATGGCTGCAAAACGCCCAGAAAAAGCAGCATGAATGGCACAGAAAAAAAAGACCGCGATCTATTGATCGAGGGATTGCAACGCATGGATTTGAAATTATCTGATCAAATGATTGATCAGTTGATGACATATTTAAATTTAGTAGAAAAATGGAATCGTGTTTATAACTTAACAGCGATTCGCGAGCGCGATGAAATGATTAAACTTCATTTTCTGGATAGCTTATCTATTTTAAAGCATATGCTTGTAAAAAATATATTAGACGTTGGAAGTGGTGCTGGATTTCCAGGTATTGTATTAGCGATTACAAAACCTGAATTAAAAGTCACAGTGATGGATTCAGTTAATAAAAAAACGACATTCATGCAACAAGTGAAAAGTGAATTATCGCTCACGAATTTAGACGTATTGAATAGTCGCGTTGAAGATTATCAACCGACAACACTTTTTGAAGCGGTGACATCAAGAGCGTTTTCGAATTTAAAAAATATGATGTCACTGACACAACATACTTTACAAAAAGAAGGTGTGTGGTTAGCGATGAAATCAAAAGATGTAAGAGAAGAATTAGAAGCGTTTGAAAAGAATCAATACACATTGATTCCACTTGAAGTGCCCTTTATTAATGCAGAACGATATTTAGTGATATTAAAGAAAGATAATTTTTAGACATGCGTATATTAGCGGTAACGAATCAAAAAGGTGGCGTGGGTAAAACGACGACATCAGTGAACTTAGCTGCAAGCTTAGCTTCGAAAAATAAATCGGTGCTTCTCATTGATCTTGACCCACAAGGTAATGCAACCACAGGTTCAGGTATTGATAAGTCAACGATCAAAACATCTATTTATGATGTGCTCATTCAAAGTAAATCATTTAACGATATTGTCATTCATTGCGAGCGCGGTGGTTTTGATTTAGCACCTTCGAATCGAAATCTTGCAGGTGCTGAAGTTGAACTTGTGAATGAAAGCAAACGTGAAACAAGATTAAAAGAAGCATTACAGCATTTAAAAAAAGATTACGACTATGTGTTGTTAGATTGTCCGCCCGCACTTAATTTAATTACAGTCAATGCATTGACGGCGGCCGATGCTGTTTTAATTCCGATGCAGTGTGAATATTATGCGTTAGAAGGTTTATCAGATTTGGTAGGTACGATTAAAAAAGTACGAAGCAATTTAAATCCTCATATTGAAATTGAAGGGTTATTAAAAACGCTTTTTGATAGTCGCAATATGTTAGCGCAACAAGTATCGGATCAATTGACCGCGCATTTTGGTGACAAAGTTTATGAGACGATTATTCCAAGAAATGTAAGATTGGCAGAAGCGCCAAGTCATGGCATGCCCATCTTAACTTATGACCGCTCATCACGAGGCGCGGTTGCTTATTTAAAACTTGCTGAAGAAATCATACAAAAAGAAATGAGGAAGTCACATGGCTAAACCTAAAGGACTCGGTCGAGGACTCGATGCATTATTGTCTAACACCGATGAAGATATACCCATTAATGCAGGTTCTTTACAAACTTTATCGATTGGTGATTTAAAGCCTGGAAAATATCAGCCACGAAGCATCATGCAGGAAGAGGCTTTGCATGCGCTTTCGCAATCCATTTTAAAACAAGGCGTCATGCAGCCTATTATTGTGAGACCGATTGGTAATAATCAATATGAAATTATTGCAGGGGAAAGACGCTGGCGTGCGGCAAAATTAGCAAACTTAAATGAAGTGCCTGTCATCATCAAAAATATTCCTGATGAGTCAGCCCTCGCGATGGCGCTTATTGAGAATATTCAACGCGAAGATTTAAATCCATTAGAAGAAGCGATTGGTATTAAACGCCTCATTGATGAATTTAATATGACGCACGAAGAGGCAGCTGATGCTGTCGGAAAATCTCGTGTCACGGTTTCTAATTTATTAAGACTTTTAACTTTAATCAAGCCCGTTCAAGACCGATTATTAAGCGGCAAAATTGATATGGGTCATGCAAGAGCTCTGATCGGTTTAGAGGGTAGCCAGCAAATTATGTTGTGCGAAGAAGTGATTCAAAAAAATCTATCTGTGCGCGAAGTCGAGGCACTGGTTAAAAACTTACAAAATGGTTACATAAAAGATACGCAAAAATCCTCCCCCAAAAAGGCCAATGCGGACGTTCGCCAACTTGAGGAATCTTTAGCAGAAACCCTAGGGGCGTCCGTCACGATTGATGCTAAAAAGAATGGGTCGGGTGTTTTGAAAGTGCATTACCGTAATTTGGAGCAATTGGATGAAATCCTTAAAAAAATCAAACGATAAATCCCCGTTTATCCTTGACGAAAAGGATAAATCCATAGAGAATTATGTGTTTTCTGACGCAGGCAAAAGGCCAGTAAAATCATGATGCCAGGCTCGATAAATTGGCAAGTGAAAGCGTCATTTGGTTTAACAGTTTTTGTAGTGATTGTGTTTGGTCTAGATGCAGGTATTTCAGTTCTGATTGGCTTAATGTCCGTTATTGCTGGGATGATGATAGGTTCTCGTATAGCCCATAGAACATCAAAAAGCAAAGAACCTTTTGGCATAGTCATTAATATGCTTAAAGCTGAGGCAGTTAAAATCATTGTAGTAATCACGGTGTTATGGATTGCTTTTAAATTTTATAAAGCACTCGTTCCACTTGCTTTGATTGTCGGACTTGCAGTTGCGGCGATTTTGTCAGGCGCTTCAATTGTTAAATTAAATAAAATTGATAAATGAATTTAGGATAGTTTGATGGAACATGAAGGTACATTAAGTTCACCATCCCAATATATTGAACATCATTTAAGTTTTAATACACAAGGTGCTGAAGCGTCTTTTTGGACGATTCATATAGACACTTTAGTGATGTCAGTTATTCTTGGCTTGATTGCCATGGGTCTTATTTGGATGGTAGCTAAAAAAGCTACTGCAGGCGTTCCTTCAAAAGCTCAAGCATTCGTTGAGCTTCTTTTTGATTTCGTAGACGATCAAGTTAAAAATATTTTTCATGGCAATCGACATGCATTTATTGCTCCTGCAGCATTGACTGTTTTTGTTTGGGTGTTAGTCATGAACGCGATGGACTTTTTACCAGTTGACATCATGGCTGCCATCTATAGTTTTGTAGGTATTCATAAATGGCGAAGCGTTCCAACCTCTGATGTAAATACTACTTTTGCTTTAGCGCTCGCAGTTTGGTTCCTCATGATTTACTTTGGCATTAAAGTAAAAGGATTAGGTGGTTGGTTACATGAACTATACACAGCCCCTTTTGGCACTAAAATTTGGGTGTGGCCTTTTAACTTTTTATTCAATCTGATTGAATATGTGTCAAAACCTTTATCTCATTCACTTCGACTTTTTGGCAACATGTATGCTGGTGAAGTTATCTTTTTACTTTTGGGTTTATGGGCTGCGACAGGTATGTCAGGACTTTTTTTTGGAGCGATACTAGGTGCAGGCTGGTCTATCTTCCATATTTTAATTGTTGTGCTTCAAGCTTTTATCTTTATGATGCTCACAGTGGTTTATCTAGCAATGGCGCATGAAGGCCATTAATTAATTTTTAACGTAATTTTTAACTGAAGGGAAAGTAAACATGGAAACAACTCAATTTTTAGCGATGATTCAAGCTTATACAGGTATTGGTATTGGTTTGATAATTGGATTAGGTGCGCTTGGTGCATGTATCGGTATCGGTATTATGTGTGCAAGTTTCTTAGAGGGTGCTGCAAGACAACCTGAAATGATTCCTCAATTACAAGCAAAAGTGTTCTTACTATTAGGTTTGATCGACGCTTCATTCATTATTGGTGTAGGTTTAGCAATGATGTTTGCGTTTGCAAATCCATTATTAAGCGTTGTTGCAAAATAATTGTTTAGGTTCTTTATACTGAACTTAAACAAGGAGCAGAAATGAATATTAATTTTACGTTAATTGCCCAAGCGATTGCTTTTGCGATTCTCATTTGGTTTACGGTGAAATTTGTATGGCCACCTCTTTTAGGCGCAATTGAAAAACGTCAAAAAGAAATTGCTGATGGATTAGCTGCAGCCCAAGAAGGCAAAGCTTCTCTAGAAATAGCCGAGAAAAAATCGGCACAATCTCTTGGTGATGCTAAGCAAAAAGCTGCTGAAATCATTTCTCAAGCCGAGAAAAGAGCCTCAGAAATTTTAGAAGATGCAAAAAATCAAGCAAAAGAAGAAGGCGATCGCATCATTCTTGGTGCAAAAGCTGAAATCGATCAAGAAGTGAATCGCGCTAAAGAAACTCTACGTGTACAAGTGTCATCACTTGCTATTGCGGGTGCTGAAAAAATCTTATTAAAAGAAATTGATAAGAAAGCACATAGTGACATGTTAAATAAATTAGCGAAAGAATTATAGGATCACTATGGCGGAAATTTCTACCATCGCGAGACCTTACGCTGTTGCAGCGTTTAATCTTGCTAAAGAAAAAAAAGCGCTCAAAGAGTGGTCTGAGATGTTGAAATTTTTAGCGCAGGTTTCACAAGATGAGCGCATGCATACATTTATTAACGATTCAAAAGTTTCAGATGAAGAAAGAGAAAAATCACTTATAAAAATTGCAGCAAAAAGACTCAATGAATATGGTGAGAATCTCATTAAGCTTTTAATTGAATATAAAAGAGTTAATTTATTACCTGAAATTAGTCTGGCATTTGAAGCATTAAAAGCAACGGATGAAGGTACATTGGAAGCTGAAATTATTGTGGCTTCAAAACCAACAGATAAAGAAGTCGATAGTCTAGTGAAAAGTTTAGAAAAGAAATTTAATAAAAAGATTGATGCAAAAGTTACGATCGATGAAGCAATCATAGGCGGTACTAAAGTGATTGTCGGCGATACCGTCATTGATGCTTCAGTTCGTGAGCAATTACAAAATTTAGCGTACGCATTAAAAGCTTAAGCTAATCATTATCAGGAGATAGTAATGCAGTTATCTACATCAGAAATTAGTGAACTCATCAAAAGTCGACTAGAAAATTTTTCGACAAACGCTGAAGCGAGAACACAAGGTACAGTGGTCTCAGTGACTGACGGTATTGTGCGTATTCATGGATTATCAAATGTGATGTCTGGTGAAATGATTGAGTTTCCAGGAAACACATATGGGCTTGCGTTAAATCTTGAAAGAGATTCAGTGGGCGCTGTGGTGTTAGGTGATTACGAACATATTACTGAAGGTGATACCTGTAAATGTACAGGCCGTATTTTAGAAGTGCCTGTGGGACCAGAATTGATTGGACGTGTGGTGAATGCGCTTGGTCAACCGATTGATGGCAAAGGCCCAGTTAAAACAAAACTCACTGACAAAATTGAAAAAGTAGCGCCTGGTGTAATCGCACGTAAATCTGTTTCTCAGCCAGTTCAAACAGGTTTGAAATCTGTAGACTCTATGGTGCCAGTCGGTCGAGGCCAACGTGAATTGATTATTGGCGACCGTCAAACAGGTAAAACAGCGGTAGCAACGGATGCCATTATTAATCAAAAAGGTCAAAACATGACCTGTATCTATGTGGCGATTGGTCAAAAAGCATCCACGATTGCAAACGTAGTTAGAAAACTTGAAGAGCATGGTGCCATGGAATACACCATTGTGGTGGCAGCTTCAGCATCTGATTCAGCTGCATTACAATTCTTAGCGCCTTATGCAGGTTGTACAATGGGTGAATATTTCCGTGATCGCGGTGAAGATGCACTTATTATTTACGACGACTTAACAAAACAAGCGATTGCTTATCGTCAAATCTCATTACTTTTAAGACGTCCACCAGGCCGTGAAGCTTATCCAGGGGATGTGTTCTATATCCACTCACGTTTACTAGAACGTGCAGCGCGTGTGAATGAAGAATATGTAGAAAAATTCACAAAAGGCAAAGTGAAAGGTAAAACAGGTTCACTGACTGCATTGCCAATCATTGAAACAGCTGCAGGTGACGTATCTGCATTCGTGCCGACCAACGTGATTTCCATCACTGACGGTCAAATCTTCCTTGAAACAGACTTATTTAACGCAGGTATTCGTCCAGCGATTAACGCAGGTATTTCTGTATCTCGTGTAGGTGGCGCTGCTCAAACTAAAGTTATTAAAAAATTAGGGGGTGGTGTACGTTTAGCATTAGCTCAATATCGTGAATTAGCAGCGTTCGCACAATTTGCTTCAGATCTTGATGAGGCGACACGTAAACAACTTGATCGCGGTCGCATGTTTACTGAACTTATGAAGCAAGCACAATATGCACCTTTAAGTGTTTCACAAATGGCTGTGACTTTATTCGCAGCTAACAAAGGTTTTTTTGATGATGTTCCAACAAACAAAGTGTTGGCATTTGAAAATGCATTGCATGGTTTCATGAATTCTAAGTATAAAAAGATCATGCAAGACATCGAAAAAACAACTGACTTATCAGGTGACAATGAAAAAGCACTTGAAAAAGCCATTGAAGATTTCAAATCAAGTAACGCTTATTAATATAAAGAGTCATTATGGCCGGTAGTAAAGAAATCAGAACCAAGATCAAGAGTGTAGAAAATACACGAAAGATCACCAAAGCGATGGAGATGGTCGCAGCATCTAA
>Ga0208865_1000051_pt1 | contig 38735 bp, 60 predicted proteins | sample CryBogCBE02Aug09_FD_184565 | JGI IMG/M metagenome (GOLD analysis project Ga0208865, IMG submission 184565) | Freshwater microbial communities from Crystal Bog, Wisconsin, USA - CBE02Aug09 (SPAdes) (version 2) | ecosystem: Environmental > Aquatic > Freshwater > Lake | place: Crystal Bog... | reverse complement strand
GAGTGATGAAAGACTTGCAATACAACGGTGTAATCAACGCGTTTCCAGCCATTAGTTGCGCCACCGATTGCAAGACGGGTTTCGCGCTCGCTCTGGATGAAAATTACGGCGGCGGCTCGACTCATCTGCCCTGCCGTTGCATTTACCTGAAAGTTGATGCGCTTTGGAAAGGATGTAAAGACTTGGTTGAGGGTAGGGATAGCTGCCCCAACAAGATAGGAGTTGAGGGTTGCCCTGAGATTGGCGCGACCTGCTGCCACTAGCGCATCCTTCGGAACGGAGATAGTAGCTGCTTGGCAAGGGCAAGGTCTGAGCCAATAATCTCTTGGACGCTTGGCCCTGATGTTGCTCTGGTAGTGACTGCCATCGTAAGGGAGTTATCTCCACGCACTTTGAGGAAATCTGTGGTGGCTAAGATTGCCGCTTCCTTAACTGATTGTGGCATATTGCCAACCGCTACGCCTGAAGCGTGAGTGTATTTCAGGGTTCCCGTGATATTAACGGTGCTTGAGCCGTAGGCGTAGGTGGGTGAAACGACAACTTGCTCTGTGCTTGCGCCATCATAAATAGTAACTACCGTTCCAGCCGTTAGACCGATTGGGTCAACCATTGTGAAAGATGTTCCACCGGCGGTAGCCGCTGAAATGTTTCCGTTACAGAATCCGGCGCAGTAGTTGTAAGAAGCATAAATGCGAGAGCGCGTAGATGGTGGAAAGCCAAAAGATAGTGGGCCTTGTGATGAGTAGGAAAGCCCGACCTGACTCATTGGGTAGATAACTTGGGACTTCTCAAACCAGCATGATTGAAGTGCACCATCGGAAACGGCAGTCATGTTGGTAGGGGTCACGCCATAAGAAAGGCTATTGAGGGATACGATGTTGTTGTAGTCTGGCGAGAGAATGAGAAATCCCTCTTGGCTGATACGGGCGCGAGATTGCTCCTGAAAGTTTTGAGCAATAAGAGGTTGGTTTACATAAATATCAATCCATGATGAGGCGCGTTGAATAACTGAAGATAACTCTGCATCCTGTTGAGCAGAGGTACCGCCAATCACAAGGTTGTTATAGTCAATCGCTGTTGGGGCGTTTTTATACTCAGCGATTGTTAAATAAGAACCTGACTGAAACTGTGTGATTGGCGATACTGCTGCGACCATGTTTAATCTCCGTCTGTTTTAGGACTTGCTTGATCGTGTCCACACCGTGAACATAACTTGAACCAGCTGCCGAATCCGCACTCGGTACAAGTGTACCCTCTGTCATTATCGCCCTGCGTGTGTAATGCGAGGTTTGCCTCTGTAAAACCTTCTGCCTTGAGTGCCTTAATGTCTTTTGGATTATCTGCGCTATACAAGCCTGATCTATCTGCGCGTAATACTCTTGAACCTGATTGCCTTTTAATCTCGACTTCTTTAGCGAAGCCATCTCTAGGAACTAAGCGTGACACGATTTGCCTTTCTTATAGAACAGGGAGAGAGCCGATTAAGACCCTCTCCCCATTATTTGCTAATTACTAAGCAGAAACGATTCCTGAAACTACGCCATTCCAAGCAGGAGCAGCGCAGAAGAAAGTTCCGCGGAAGTAGGTAGAGAACTCATAAGCGAACTGAGTTACAGGCCATTGGATGCCCATGTAATCCTGTACCAAGTAGTTAGACCAGACATCAGAAACCTCTGTATCAGGAATTGGAAGGGTGTAAGAAAGAACTGGAGCAACACCCTGTGGAAGCCAAGGGTGAACAGTCAAAGGTACTGACTTTCCTGTTGTTTCGTTCACGATTCCATTAACTACTGAACCGTAAGTAACGCCTGATGTTTCATCTTGGTTGATCTGTAGGCGGTAGTTAGCGTTTGCAGAACCCTTGATTGCATCTGAGAGTTGCTTGCGGTCTGAACCGTTAAGTAGAACCTCATCTGGATCAGCCTTTACTGAGTTGTAGAGGTTAGCGAATACAGTCTGGAACTCTGTGCCCGGATTTGTATTGCTGAAGGTTGCGTTGATGTTGTTGTTGTACCCGGTGTTAGCACCAAGAACAGTTGTCAGGATTCCATCGTAACCTGTTGCATAAGCAGAAGTATCTGCGGCTGCGCGAGTAGCGACTGCACCAGTTGTGTTGAGTGGTGCTTGGTTTCCAAGTGTTGAGGTTGCTGTTCCACCGAGGTTGAAAGTCAACGAAGTTGTGCGACCTTGGAACTTAGCATTGGCAGCACCAGTTGTTGTGCCGACATAGATGTTGTAAGCAAGCGCACCCTGAATAGCAGTAGGGATTGTTACTGTGAGCATCTGACCCGAAGTGGTCGTTGCTGATCCAACTGATGAAACGATGGACTCACCAAAACCAGTTGATGAGATACCAGCATCAGCGGTGTAGTAGACATAGTAGGTTGTTGCGGCGATTGCCGTAACTGAACCTGCGGCAGTAGCACCTGCGACTGTTGGAGCGGTTGGTGCTGCGCCAGCGTTAAGTGAACCAGCGTAGCCTGTAGCAGTTCCACGAGCCATAAGCATCATGCGCTCTTCCATCAACATTGTTGCGTAAAGAGTAGATGTTGAGGAGAGCTGACGGAGATCCTGATAACCCAAGCCAGAGAAGTTAGCATCGAACGATACTGAATCTGAGAGGCTGTAAGAGTTGTAAGGCAAGATGATGTCATCTGATGAGTAGCTGATCTTAGAACCGCGCTCGAAGTTGATTGAACCGAATGCAGTTGTTGTTGATTCAGTAATGCCAGGCCAAATTTGTCCTTGTCCACCTGTGCCTGTACCTGTGTAACCAGTGATGCGCTTGATGCGGTGTGAAGTACCGACACCCTTCTTGCGAGGGATACGGTTACGAAGTGGTGTTGGGCGTGGTGTCAAGAGCTTTGCAGGTGCTTCGAGATCGAAGGCTGCGAAAGAAGTTGAGAGTGGGCTAGTAAGTGTGATGTCCTTTTGCATATCCTGTAATGCCAAACGCTGTGAGGCGATTGCATTGTTCAGACCTGCGAGAGCATCAGGAGCGAGTGACTTGTTGGCTGCGAGAGCCTCAAGTGCGCCTGTTGGATCAACGGCTGGAGATAATCCGTTTGAGTTTGGAAGTGAGAAGGACTTATTCAGTTCAGACTGAAATTCATCCATGAGCTTTGCGGCCTTCTTAGGAGATACATCTTCTCCAAAGAGGTCGGCAGCTTTAGGTGCTTGAAGTGCCAATTTGTTTCCTTTCGGGGTTATTCCTCTGAAGGTGTTCCAGCCTTAGAGAGATATTCCTTCTCTAGTGCCTTGTAGCCTTTTGCGAGGATAGGGTCTGAGGTCGCTGATGCCTTAATGCGGTATTCAGCGGCTTTGATGAGGAGTTCGTTTGTGTCAGTTACAGCAACGCGACCAGTGCGCTTTGGGCCACCCGCGGCTGCTGCTGACTTAGCAATGACGAGTTCCGACTCAAGAGCCACCACCTTCTCTTCAGCCGCCTTTGTTGCGTTCTGAAGTTCGGTGATCTCAGCCTTGACACTATCGGTAGCACTCTTTACTGCTTTCTCGATGATGGCCGTTACTGACTTCTCATCAAGAATCTCTGGGGTTTCTGTCGCCTTCTCTTCAAGGAGTTCTTCGGCGGCTTCGATTTTCGCTTCATCGACTGGAGCATCGGTTTCACCTTCGGCAGACTTAACACTTCCACCGAGAGAGTCTGGGGTGAGGATTGTCGCTGTTGAAACATTAGCGACTTCATTGGTAGGCGTTGCGCCGGTGACGATTGTTTGAGTCTTGCCGTGAGCGTTAGATACATCTCCGCAACCGCACTCTAGGCACTTGGCGTGGTCAGCAGTCGCGCCGAGATTGAGAAGTGAGCCTGAAATGTCATCGCTTGCCTCATCTGCTTCGCCATCGCGGAAGTTAAAGAGGTGCTTGAGGGCAGAGAGCAGGGTATCAATATCATCGCGCTCATCTGAGTCAGTTTCAGCAATTTCGCTAGCCTCTGAAATGATGAGTTGAGCGATCCCCTTGCGAGCCGCATCATAAGACACCTGATCGAACTTAGCGGAGTCTGCGGCGATTTCCTTAATGACTTCTGCGAGCATGGATTTATCCTTTTCGGTGTATTCCTCAACTTTGACAAGAGAGGTTTCGCCCTCTACTGACTTAGCGAGCATGAGTTTGGCATTTGGGTTTGCAGGGCGATCTACGAGAGAAACTTCTACGATTTGACCATCGATAATTCTGCCGTTGGCGGCTTTCTGATCTCTGACAACGCGTGGGGCTTTGATTCCGATTGAGAAGCCCTTGAGGACTCCTGACTCAACTTTCTTAACGCTGACTGGATCGACAACGAGAACTGAGATGTAGTGTCCATCGCTCTTTGCTTCGTATTCCTTAGCTACACCAGCAGCGATTGATGAGTGCTGTTCGCGGATGTTGCCACCTGACTTAAACCACTCAGGCATTGCGGCAGAGAGCCATGTGTCATCGCAGATTTGCTGGTCGATGTCTAATGAGTCATCGGTTGCCTTGCCATAGACGAGAAGTGAGCCGTCTGCTTGCTTTTCTTGCTTAACAATCGCGGCGTAGGAATTAGCGAAGTCCATTTTGCTCCTTTAGGCTGAATAGATGACTGAAACTGCGCCGGCTGAAGTACCTGCGGCTGAAATTGCGTAAATTGAATCGTTGCCGTTCATCCACACCTGTAGCGCACCTGTAGTTGCGGCAATTAAGTGTCCGCCATTTCCACCTGCTGTTGCAACTGCAACTGTTGAATCGCCAACATAGATAGCGGCTGAATCACGATTTTGAATTTGAACAGCCACACCCTTTACGCCATTTGGAATAGTGACAAGCAAAGTTGGAGTTGTTCCGACTGTTACATTTGTGTGGATAAGAGCCATTGTTTTCCTTCTCTCGGATTATTGTTAAATTGTAATGGTTATTTTAATTGTCTGCGTTAAGTGCTGCATCTAAAGCCGCTGAGTAATCATAAGTTGTGTAATCAATAGCGGCTGGAGTTGTAGAACATCGGCAATTTGGGTGAACAGGTAACTCGTCAGGGGCTACGCCATTGGAAAAGGTTTCATCGATGCCGATAACTTCCCCGTCAATGTCGCACTCTTCGCAAGGATCAACAGCTACCCACTCGATTTGCTCAACTCCTAGTGCTTGATAAGAGTCCATGTTTGCGGCGTTTGCGGCGCGTGAACCCTCAGTAAGCGCGATCATTAAAGAACGCTCAGGAGTAGAAAGTGAGTCTTGGATCATTGAAGCCAAGTGAGTCGGGCTAGCACCTATGGCGAATCCGTCAGCCAACTTGCTTCCGAGTAGGTCATAACTCGTTGTCTTCATGTCTAGGGATTTAATCTTTATCCCGTTGAGTAACTTCTCTAACCCGCCAGGCGGTTTGAGTAACGCTTCAGCCGCAGGGTTGCCGGGTTTCCATGTGTCCCAGTTAAACGCGCCTTCTAATGCTTGAAGGGCAAACTCGCCAGGGTTCCAGTTATGCGGTGGGGCTTTAACCGCTTTGGTTTTGCGTAACTTACCTACTGCCTCATAAGCCGATACAACGCCCGTCACATACATCTGCGCGTAATGCTGGCGAAGTGCGACCTCTAGGGCTTGGTGGTCTAGGGTCACATTATGCATCGCCCATGCTCTAGCTCTCGCCCTGTCCTGAGAAATAAACTCAGAAACGGTCGGGTGAGTGTGCGCGTAATCTGCGACTACTTTTCTAGCATCTACGCTTTTAGCAAGCGCGGCGCGTATCTTGACTGCTGAATTACTAGCGATGCGCCCATCAACTTGATGGACTCCTAGAGTCATGTCAGATAAGCCTTAGCCAGAGATTTCATCGTGTCGGTATCGCCGTCAAAGTAGCAGCGATTTAGAGCATCCCCCACGATTGGGTCTAGGGCTTTGAACTCAAACTGGCGAGCGCGTTTTCCTTTACTAGCCCACTTGAGAAACGCCTTCACTTCAACGCTGGCTTCCTTAGCGGTGTCGGGAGTGCCGACCCAGACCGGAACTTGATCCATGCCTAGAAGCCACATCGCTAGGAGGCGGTGGTGTCCATCGATAATGACCTGCTTCTCGCCATCGTCATACACGAGAGGGAAGTTGCGGTACGGCTTTAGTGATTGCCCCATTGTCTTGATGCGATCTTCAACCTTTGATCTGTCAAGGACAGTGTCGGTTGCGTAAAGGTCTTTTACTGGCACAAGTTTCAACTCTGCCTTTTGCCAGACATCAGGGTCTACCGCGATTTGGTCTGTGACTTCCCAGGGCGACTCTACGAAGTCACTAGGGTTATCCTCAGTTGAGACAGCATTGCCGGCTGGATTAGGCAGAACATTGAGTCGGCTCATAGCAATTTCGGCTTCAGCCTCGGAAGGTACTCCGGCTTTATCAACTGACGCGCTTTTTAGAGCCGCGATCTGTTGTCCAAGTGCATAGATTTCCTGAGTGCCTACTCCGCCTTCATTTGCCTTACCAGCATTGAGCATACTTCTTGCTGCGTCATTGAGGTCTGCCTTGCCGCGAGAGTTTTCCGAGATTCGATTTTCTAGGGCTTGCCGAGCGTCTGATAGATGATTGGCTGCCTCGGTATTACCGAAAGAAGATACGCGATCTTGGATTTGGTTCAGCTGCGGAATGATTTTGTCTTTAATGGTTGACTCAGTTTTACCGCCGCCTCCGCTAGAGAAACGCCCTGTCTCATCGTGATTGTCATTGTATTTGTTGAGGGCTTTTTCTTCAGCAGGTTTTGGCTCAGTTGGTTTTGGCTGCTCTGTTTCGGTCTGTGCAGTTGTAGGAGCCATTGGATCGACTTCATCTTGAACATTCTCAACACCAGCAATAGGCGCGGCAGCGTTCACGATTCCCTCTGGGCTAAAGAGGAACACGCCATTACCAGCGACAAGGATTGGCTGATCGGCGGCTGGAGTATCTAGGAGAGGCAAGCCCAACTCTGAACGGCGTTCATTGATTGTCTTTGTGCCACCGCGTAATTCAAGGTCTGACTTCTTAGCCATTTCCTCATCGTCACGGATTTCAGAAACCATGAACTTAAACTCTAGCTCGCGTGGCATACTTAAATAGGTATAAGAGATGTTGGTGAGCATCTTAGAAATCCATTGAGCCAAAGGCGCGACACCGATTGACTGCGCGGCCTCTGCCTCTCCTGCTTGATGACCTGATGCGCCGAGTCCACCCTTTTGAGAGAAGCCGATCTCAGTTGGCAGAACGCCGAAGTGACCTGTGATTGAGGTAATTAAATATTCATCTAGCGCGGCTTTGAACTTCTCGCCGTAGCCCTCATAGAACTCAGGCTTCAGACCAGAAGGCAAGATAAGAGCGCGTTTGCGTTGCTCTGTCTGCCCTGCCAAATTGTCGTTAATAATGTTTTCATACTGCTTCATTACGAGAGGGTCATTACCGAAGTCAGCATCTGAGGTAAGCATCATCTCGGGGGTAACGCCATCGGTGTATTCAGCGCGTAACCATTGCTGGCGGCGTAAGTAAAGATCGGCTAGGGGTAGGCAACGCTCTACTGGAGATGAGCCATAAACGGAGTTAGCGCGGCGGTTTCGGATGAAGTAAGAAAGATCATCTGATGAGAACTCGCCATCTGCCTTAACATCGTCAGAGTTAGCCATAAACTCGGAGCGAGGGAAGCCATAGAGAATCTGCTGATAGGCAGCCTGTGGAGCCATTGGGCGCATACCGCGATCATCAAGCATTGGCTTAATAGTCGAGCCGTCTAAAATCTGAAAGCCGTATAAATCCCCACCAACTGTTTTCTGAGGCCAGATAGCCCACGCATCTAGCACAAGGATTTCCTCTAGCGACATCATCATCCAGTCAATGAAGGTCAGTCCATTAGCCTTATCTGGATTTTCCCAAAATGTCCTAAGTCGGTAAATCTCATCGGAGAACTTAGAACGAGCTTGTGACATGGCGCGAACATGATCGCCACCGATTTCGGAGATAATCTTTTCGCTTGCATCTTGAGCGATAACGATGTCCCAATCTAAACCTGAAATCTTAGCCTTTAATACTTCGATGCAACGGCGCACAATGTCAATTTGCTCTGCTGCTCCGCGAAGTGTTTTGAATTGAACGAGTTTCTGCTCTGTCCCGATATTAAGGTTCTGAGCGACTTGGTATTCATAGCGGCGAGGATCTGCTCTGCCGTCATCGCGTAATGGGTTGATTGCGCCCGGCATGATCGGCTGACCGGGGCCGAAAGGAACGCCCGACATAAGGGGATTGCGTTGTAAGGGAGTCTGTGCGCCGTATGTGTTTTGCTGGTTAGCATCTCGCATCTGTTGTTCAGACATAACGACTGCGCCAGCAGGTAAGTTACTCGGAGCCTTCTCGATCTGTGCATCTACGATTGCTTTTGCTAGACGGTCTAATAGACCCATGTGTCCCCCATTAGTTATGCCTCTTGTAATTCAGGCTAGTGTTGTTATTCTTGAACAGGCAAAGCTGATAGAACATCTTGATGGACTTTGATAGCTGTTTCAAGAACTGCCAAAGCTTCATCAGCTGCGGTAACGCCTTCTGTGCTTCCAGAAGAAACAGCTACTTGCTTGTTAAGGTCATGCTGGTATGCCTCACTAGCAAACTGAGTAATGCGCTGCTGTAGTAGGTTGCGCTTCTGCTCGTCTGTAAGTAGTGCTGAGTAATCTATTGCCATTTTATTTCTCTTTCTGTTAGTTAGTACGATGGATACCACTTGGTTGTAATTGGGTCGTAGGTCAGCGTTAGCGCCTTAGAAACGACCGCCGTTGAAGCAATAGCGATGTTTCCACTTACCCCAGTTGTGAAAATCCCCGTAGGGATAAGCGTGATTTGTCCACCATTAGTTGAGATTGGGGCAGGTGGGGTAATCGTGTTAATCGTTGTTACACCCGACACGAAAGCGATTGGCGTAACAGGTGCGATTGTTGCGGCTGAGGCGATAGTTGGTGCACCTGCGGTTGTACCCGTTGCGATAGTGCCGTTGGCCCCTACTGCTACCAATGCCGTACCTGCTGAGTTCTGCCATTCTTGAAGATTGGCTGTTTGGGAAACTGCACCGCGAATAGCCGCGCCGACTGTTGTTGCAGCGGCGGAAACTACACCAAATTGCTGAGCAACTGAACCACTACCGAGAGTTTGAGAGTTACTTCCAATACTGGTAATGCCCGCTAAAAAGTTGTAAGCAGTACCAGCCATGTAGAGGTTCCAACGGTTAGCACCACTAGGGATGTTGCCAAAGAAGCCGTAATTGTTGGTTGCGCCAGTGAGAGATGCCGCGACATAAACACCATACTGATTAGTTACTGACCCGCCAGCCGTGACATTCTGAAATGCTGTTGCTGCGGTCAGATAGATGTGTGATAGTTCTGGCAATGCAAAGTTCACATTTGTGGTATCCACGAATGTGCGAAACAAACGCCCCGCGACAGTCACATCACTTGCAACTTGGTCAGTGATGATGAATGCGTTTGCAGTAGTTGCACCAGTGATGTTTTTTGAAAATGTAACGCCTGAGCCCGCTGCAGGTGTGTTCCCACCAATGTCAAATTCACGGTTCGCATTGAAGGAAAATGCCTTTAATCCGTTGGTAGCAAGCCCAACCGTATTTGCGGCAGGTAGATACATCCCATTAGTGGGAACAGTAGATGAAGTTGGGATAATTGATGCAGCGGTTAGGTTGCCTGATGAGTCTACTTTTGCAATAACCGTTCCAGCACTATTCTGCCACTCTTGAAGATTTGTGGATTGCCCTGCGAAACCTTTAATAACCAAGCCTTTGTTGCCTGCTGCGCCAGTATTAACAACCAAAGCAGTCGAAGCACCTGAGGGCGTAATCGTCTGCCCTGCTGTAAAAGTTTGCGTGTTGCTTAGTGCAGCGTTTTGCACCCAAGTCGTGCCGTTGTACACATAAATGGCATTGGCAGATGAATCGAAATAAGTATCGCCTGTGCGAAACGCGCCAGTGGGAGAACCTGATGATTGGAGAAGGTTGATGGGGTCAAGAGCAAGTTTGCTCATGTGATTATCCGACTATCACAACGCGGTAAGCGTTCGCAGAAGGAGCCACTGAGAAGTTGAGTGTTACGGTGTTAGTCGTAGCACGAAGGTTATCGACTGTAACTTCAGAGCCATCGGCTACGGTGTAAACCTGCACTAGCACATCGAGCGTTCCGAGGTTATGGGTGATGGTGTAAGTCGTGGATGAAGTAGAAAGAGTTGTCGAATATTTTTGTGGGGTAGTCGAAGCCACCGAAATAACATTGCCCGAGATCGAGATACCTGTTCCAGCGGTGTATTCGCCAGCGGCAGAGAATTGTGTCCATGTTGTAGAGCCTGAAGCAAGAATCCAGCCCTGTGAACCGTTGGCTGTCCCCTGTTCAACGAAAGTGAAGTCGCCCTGTGTTGGGGTTTGCTGGTCGGCTGAACGCGCCCACGCACTAGCGGAAGCAACATAGATGCCGTTTTGTGTAGCGGTAGTCTGATTCTTAACAAGTACGCGATTGCCAGCAACGATAGAAACGCCGTCAATGGTCTGTGCGCCTGAGAGCGTGATGTTACCGCCGGCAACCGTAGTGGCAGCGACAACTGAAGCCTTAACATTAAGCCCTTGCGCTACGCCATCTACATAACTTTTGTTAGCCGCATCTGTGGCATTTGTAGGAGTAGTAAGGTTTGTAATCTTATGAGAGTTAAACGATACATCGGCTGCGGGTGCGCCGAACTGGTCGAGCGTGTACGCGCTAGGAGTAAACGAAGTAAGAACGATCCACGCAGAACCGTTGTAATACTGAAAATTATTAGAGGTCGTGTTGTAGTAAATCTGTCCAGCAACGGGTGAGCTAGGAGCCGAAGCAAGGTTTTGGACAGTCGCATTAAGCAACTGGTTTTGGCTAAGGTCAAGATTGACTAAGAATTTGCGTGACATATTATCTCCTAGACTATGTAAGCCGTACCGCTAAACGCGGCTGTAAATGTAATAACCATTGTATTCGCATTAGTGTAACTGATAGAGCCTTCACATTGGTTGTTTGCTGAGTCATATACCGCAGCAAGAGGATAGCCGTTGAGGTTATGAGTAATTGTCCAAGTGTTAGATGGGGTCGCCTGGTTGAAGGTGTAGAAGTTAGCGGTTAATCCCTGCGGCCCCTGAACACCAACTGATGAGATGGTAATCGTTGGGGTCGTGGTGCTGACTGTGACATTTTGAACAGTTGTCGTGACTGTGATGTTATCTACGGTCATACGCGAGCCGCCGCAATAGTAATTGTTCCATCTACCCAGTCGTAGTTAATGCCGCCAGATGAGGTTGCCTTGATCCCGTAGTAATAAGTCCCGACAGGGATAGCGGTTGTTTGTGCTCCTGTAATTTGATAGGTAGCGATTCCACTTGCCGGGGTCGTAAGGGTAATCCCTGAGCCGTTGGTAAGGGTCAATACAACTGTGCCAGTTACCTGATTACTAATAGCCATCTTGACGGTGAAACCCGTAATGTTAATGGCGGTTCCAGTAGCATCGGTGTTCGTGGTCGTAAAGATAAGGTCGATGCCCTGATTAACTGTTGGATTGTACGCGCCCACTTAAACTCCTTAGTCTATTTGGTGATTATAGCGGTTTGACATCTTGGACATGATTTCGTGCCGCGCACTAATGGCAAACGGCAACTAGGGCAGAAATCAGCCATCGCAGCGAGTGACCTCATAGCAACTGACCCACCCATCAAATCTGAAACCGCCCACACCATCGCATCCATTCTGTCTGGGCTTTTATCAGAGTCAGGCTCCCATGTAACTAGCTGATCCTCTAACTGTGCGAAATCATTGCCGACAAAGTGAAGGCGTAACTGTTCAGAGAGGGCAGATACTGGCTCGGCTCTCACTCGCTTGCCTCTAGTAGCGGTTACTTTCCGATAAGGGATTGAGGCATCGACTTGCCGTAATAGGGCTTCAATCATGTCGCCCCCGTTATTAGCTTCACCGATTACCCGATCGCACTTCCACTTCCTAAACATCTCTACGGCTTTTCTCGCCCACGCTTCAGGGGTTCCGCGCATAGTCGCATCTTCCAAAATGTAGTAATGCCCGTCAGGTGTAGCACCGGCGACAACGATTCCCGTTTCATCGCTTGACTCACCACTCGTCACGGCAGGGTCAATCGCTACAACCACGCGGAAATAAGGCGGTGCATCTTCGGGCTTGATTCTTGATTCTTCAATAAGAGCGCGTGTCCAAAGGGCGTTTTCTGAATCTTCGAGAAGTTCGCCGTAAAGTTCTTGTCTGCCCGTTCGGGTTCCGGCGTATCTTGCCTGTAATTCAAGCAATGCGGCAGGTGAAAGGTTTGTGGCGTTGTCGAAAGTTGAGCCTCTGGTAACGAATACCGACCCATCAGTTCTGTTCAGCCATTCGCGCAAGATCACAATGGGTTTGGGGGTTGTGGTGATACAGGCTTTTGGGTGCTGCCCGATTCTGAGTGCTGGCGCAATTCCTTCATGCCAGGTCGCATACGGGTATCTCCATTTCGCTATTTCATCAGCCCACACGCCAGAAAGGTTTAATCCACGACCAGCATCAGGGTTGTCTGCGCCAAATATATGAATCTTCTGTCCATCGCCAAAAACTATTTGCCAGTTGGATTTGTTATAGGTGAAATCCTGATCTTCAACTAGCCCACGATTCTTGAGAACGCGCAAAATCCCACTTGCGCCCTCGATACAGATTTTTCGAGCATCGCTGAAGGTTTCGGCAATAACCGCCCATTCGGTAGGTGCGCCGTCAGGGGCTTGAGGATGAGTAAAGACTTGATTAATCATCCATTCGCTGCCGGTGCGAGATTTACCCCATCCGCGCCCAGAGAGAATCAGCCAAATATGCCAATCGCCTTCGGGTTCCTGTTGTTCAGGTCTGCCGATGTACCACCAGGGGGATTTAGCCAAATCATCTAAGACTTCAGAGGGTAATGAATTGATGTGGGCTTCTAGTTGATCTGGCGGTAAGGCTTTGAGTTGCTCAAATAGGCTCTGAGCCATCTTCGCCTTCTATTGCTAACGGTTGGTGACCTAACATAGCCAAGACAAGGGCTTTAGAATCAATCTCAATCGGCTTGCCGTCTTTACCTGAAATTTCTTGAGTAAGTTTATCTTTGCGCCCCCACTTATCAGGAAATTTACGCTCTAAGTACCATGCGCCGGCAGTCCAGTTATCACGCGAAGCCTCTTGGATTACTTTAACGGCGTTTGTTTCCGCAATAGCCTCAGCCTTTTTAATAGCGTCCGCATATTCCGCGTAAGGTTCAATTCCTTGCTCGCCCTTCTCCATCCATTCGTAATGTGTGGATTTTCCAATGCCAGCGGCTTCGGCGGCGGTTGTGGCGTAGTTACCGCCCTCTATCGCCTCGACCATAGCATTTTGTATAGCCTCACTTAGAATTGTTGTTCTGCTCACTTATGGCTTCCAATCGGGCATCTAGCAGACTGTCCAACTCGCTCATCAGAAATGCCTTGCGCTGATGAGTCAATCTGTTTCTGTATCTGTCCTTCATCATTTCAGAAAGGTGGGCAATAGCCTCGTCTATGTCGGCGAGTGTTATTACTTCCTTATCAATGATCATGTAGTTATTTTACTGTTTTGCGCACCTCGCGTTTTAATTTGTAGGCTCTGACATCATCGGCGAGATAGAAAACTGACTTCCCTTCTTTCTTCACCCATGCCAGAGTCTTGCGAAATTGCAGTTGGCGCAAGTTATTAATCTCAATTTCAAGATGTTCGATAACCTGCTTTGAAGTCCAGAGTTCCTCTACCATGCTGGCTTGTCCTCAGTAGGAACAGAAGCAAAGAAATCTGATGGTGAAGCGGTTGATGAACCCTTGCCACGAGCTACAAGGTAAAAGTTAGTTCCGGCGATCTCAAGTGAAGTCTTTTCTACGCCGTCTTTGCCCGTGAACTTGGATTGAGCAAGTTTGCCAGCGACTAGGACTTTCTCACCTTTTCTGAGCGTGTCGAGAACATTGTCGGCTTTTGCATTCCAGAAGGTCACGCGAAACCAAATTGTGTCCCCGTCTTGCCATTGATTATTAACCTTCTTGCGCGGAGTGTGCGCTAATGAAAATGTGGCGAGAGTTTCATCGCCGAATACTTTGAGTTCAGGATCAGAGCCTAGATTGCCTTCGATAACGATTTGATTCATGTTGTTTGCCTTTCTTGTTGGATTGATTACATTACACTAATTCCATACTCCCGTCATCTTTCAGTAATGCTTGAGTACCGTCTAAGAGAGTGATAGGGATTAAGTTGGGATCGCCCCACGCGCTTACCATCCAGCCCTTTTCGGTAGCCTCTTTAGGGTTTAAGTGAATCGAGTGAGTGCCGAGATTGTGGCATTTGTGGCAGACGGCTACGAGATTAGTCACCGAGTCTTTACCGCCTCGGCTCTTTAACTTTCTATGGTGCAGGGCTAGATCGTGTGAGGGCTTTCCGCATCTCTCGCAGAACCCCCGTGAGCGACCTAGCACCGCTTCAGCTATCTCTTGTTTCAATACCAACCAAATCTCTGCTCATGTCGCCACGCGTTACAACTCGTTGAGTAGCGAACCTTTATGTAATGAAGCCCGAACTCTACCTGCCTCATGGCGTTTGAAGTCTTTTTAAGGTTGTAGTTGCGCCATGTTGTCGGGAGGAACTGAGCTATCCCATAAGCACCAGATGACCTGTTAAGGGCTTTAGGATTCCAATGAGATTCTTGAGTCCATAATTTGACAAGGCAGGCGTACTGATGATTATTGGGGATCAGCGTTTTAGCGTAGAGCTTAGGTTCTCTTATGAAGGAGATGTGCTTTTTTGGCGCGAAGGCTGCTTGTGCGCTGATGTTCTGGCAAAACCCTACCAAGATGGCTATTACAAGGATTTTACCTAAAGCCTTTATCTATCTGCCTTACCCCAGTTCGTGCAGTAGGAGCAGACTGTTGCCACCCATAATTGAACGCCGCAAGCGCGGCACCGGCTTATCTGTGAATCATCCATTTTCGTACATCCTTTCGGGAGATAGCGGATTGCATTATTTTACTTTACTTGCTGCCACCCCACCCTGATCCCTTAAAGATCGGGCGAAAGGTGGAAATCTTGCGGGTCATGGGGTCTTTGCAGACCGGACATTCAACAGTTTCTGGCGCGGTTCCGATAGGGAACTGGCGATCATAGATTCCGTCTAGCTCGCACTCGAACTCATAGTTCGCCATAACTGATACCCTTATCTCGCATCACTAGCGGTTTCATCCGTTGGTTTAGTCCTGAGTAAGACTTGTCAAAACTGCTCACTTCAACTCCTTCTCAATCGCTTGGATAGTTGGGCAGGGATAAGGAAGTTGATAAGCACCTTCGTTTGTCCATTGTTCGCAAGCATTACAACCCCCTGTCGAATCAGGCTTATGCAATTCCACTACCGCTTTAAGTGCGTTTCCCAAACGGCTCGAAACGGAACAAGAATCGTTTAGAGATTTAATTTCAGCCAGCAATTCATCGTGGTTCATTTCTCACCCCTAGCGATAGCTGCGGCATCTTCAACGGCAATAACCTTTAGTCCTGGCCATGTGCCGTTATCTAAGCGAATAGCATCCTCATGGATGTAAGCAAGCGTTGATGCCTCAATCTCCCGCGCTATTTGCTCGCCAATCTCAAACCGAAAAGAGCAGTAGCAATAATGCGCCGTTGGCTTATCAGGGAAGTAGTATGTGATTTTGGTTCCGCAACCCTCGCATGGCAAATCTTTTAGGTAACTCACTTCTCCACCTCGCTTTGTTTAAAACGAATTTGCCGGACTTCCTCATCGCTGAGGATTTGCTTAGTTAGGTTCATAACTCAACCGCTTTTCGATATAACAACAACGCCTCGAAAGATGTTGTTGTTCGCACTCATTTTACTTTGTTGCGGTTCGTACTCACCCCTAGCGATAGCGGCGGCATTGGCGCAACTCTTACAAACTACTGGCTCAAAGAATGAAACCGAATTGCCGTTTACGCCGACAGAAGTGACCGAACCTTTAGCGTGTTCTCGGCGTTTACAATCAGCCTCAATCTCCTGCGCTATCTGCTCGCGGAGTTGTTTAATAGCTTCAGGAGCAACTATCTCTATTCGGCGCAGTTCTGATTTGCTCACTTCTCCACTCCCTTACTGTAGATTTCTCTAGTTGTGCCCATCTAATAGCCACTCTCCAATTTTCCAAATTATCCAAGTAAATACCGCTCCTCCAGACCAACAGGCGACGGTGAACTTAATCGCCCACCACCAATCATTAAGACTTGGCATCTTGCCCCCTAGCGATAGCGGCATCCTCTAAGTGGGAACATTCGCCCGTATTGCACTTATTTTTATTGGCAAAAGCCATTTTTATTTCGTGGCAGTTCTCAATCTCCTGCGCTATCTGCTCGCCAATCTCATACCGAAACTCACAATAGCAATAATGCGCCGTTGGTTTATCGGGGAAGTAATAAGTGCTTTCAGTTCCACAACCCGCACAGGGCAAATCTTTTAGGTAACTCACTTCTCCACCTCACTTTGTTGTAGTCGCTGCCAATCCTCTGCAAATAGTGAGAACTGGCATGATGTCCAAGGTTGAGTCAGTATCTCGAATTGTTTAGTTGTGATTTTGTCGCGTACAAGAACAGCGAGGTTCGCGTCCCGAGCGGAGTTCCAAGCGTTGTTCCAAGCGGTGTCCCAAGCGTTGTACCAATCGTTGTACCAATCGTTGTGCCAATCGTTGTACCAATCGTTGTACCAATCGTTGTACCAATCAGTGTACCAAGCAGCGGCGCGAGCAGTGCCCCAAGCGGTGTGCTGAGCGGTGCCCAGAGCGTTGTACCAAGCGGCTGATAATTCTTTGCGCTTGTCATCATCAAGCGACTTCCATACTTCTATGAATTGCTTTGTAGTCATGTAGGTCCTAGTTGCGGTTTCTTCACTCACTTCTCCACCTCGCTTTGTTGTATCCAATTACTTCCTGCTAATTGTTTAGAAAATTGTTCATAAGTCAGTAGAGAGAGTGGGTGCTTGCATTTGGATGGTCTGTCGCAACACTTCACCTACATCACCTCGTCTAATCGTTGGGCTATGTCTAGGTAGGTAGGGCAGGGGAAATCAACGCGACAACAATTACATTGATGACTTTCGTATTGGTCGCTTGATTCATAAGGATAAGAACCTGTCGGCAACATTTCTCCCTCATGCCTCACCAACACATCTCGGTTGGCTAGGCGTAAAGCATTAATCAATTTGTCGCTTGATTCTTGTTCATCAATCCACGCCAAGTATTCCTCGGTTGTGTGTTTCATTTGGAATCTCTATTCCATAAATATCTGCCAATTTGAACCCCTACACATATTCCAAACAAATTCATACCGATTATCGCCAGAGTTACGGCTGTCTCTAACATCCTTCTCTCCCTTCTATGAATTGCTTTGTAGTCATGTAGGTCTTAGCATCTGCGTGTTTAGGATTAGTCATTTGATTAACCAACTTCCTAATTCGGTGAGTGCGCCACCTAAAACCATGTAAAGAATTACGCTACCCCACGAAAAGCAATTATGTTCAGCGACTTCTTTTACTGGCAATTCTGTTGCGAAAGATTTGCGGTGATAAGTGCAAAGTGCATCTCCACTTTTCATAAGTTCAATGTCATAGTTAAAGCATCCAAAAATTGAACAATGTACGCTCATTCCGTTACCCCCATAATCGCTTTGGCTTGTGCTACTGATTCAGGGCAGGGATAAGACGCTCTGTATTCTGAATACTCGCAAATCTCACACAAATCACCCGCATATGTTTCAAGTCGCTTATGCCTCTCAAAGAACGCTTTGTGGGCGAGCCATGAGTTGTGTTGGTCGTGGATGTCTTTGATGTCATCACCATCACGCCAATAATTTATTTGCCACTCAATCCGTTCCTGCGCCTCTTGGACAATCTCTAGGTCGGTCATTTATCTAGCCCATCTAATTCCCATGTATAAAGTTTCATTATCGCCCCGTAACTGCAAAGACATAGTTTTCATAATCCTCGCGGTGCTGGTCGAGATCGTAGCTATTCAGCTCTAGCGCGGCTTCAGCTTCGCAATGGCAACATGGAGTCACTAGGTACTCCCCATCTACATTCCAAAGCATTTCAGGGATAGTCCAGAGATCAGAGTTTGAGCAGTTATTACACTCAAAAGTATCTGTTTCGTCTAGGTCATGTCTTGCGAGAAATACTGCGACTAGTACCGGCGTTGCTTTGCTGATCTTGCAGTCTGAGCAACTGAGGTCGCTGGCGGTTTTCATAATGCGCGACCCCCACCGATACGACCTGAGAAATACATCAAGCCAAAGAAAAATGCTGACCAGAAGATGACTCGAACGATTGTGCGAGTTCTGTAATAAGCGCGTGACTTCATTCTGTTTCCGCCTTTTCTGTGCGAAGGAGTGGGATAGGTGCGCTCCAAGTTCTTGCGCCGAGTGGTCGGATAGATAGTCGGGTGATTCCGTTATCAAAGCTAGTGACAAGGTACTCATCACCGTTCTCATCGCGGAATACATGGGTAGTAATCATTAGTTGCCTTCTTTCATTAGTTCGACTTCGATTTTAAGGGAACACCATTCACACTCGTAAACTGGCGTTGATTCTTCTACTAGATGGATGAGTAGGCGATTAACAAATCCCCCTTTAGTACCGCAGAACACGCATTGCATTAGTGTCGCTCGATCCAGAGTCCGGTAATTGCTAGGACTCCAATTGTTCCGCAGACCAACATAAGAACGATCACATCGCACCGCCGTAGTTAGTAGTCAAAACATAGGTGTCGTCTGCGGTGTCAAAGTAAACGCGTGAGTCGATGTTCTGCGCTTCAAGAAATGCTTTAGCAAAGAGAACATCTGAGAAGCGTACCAACCAGTAAGCGCGTTGAAAGGAGTAATCAATCGGTGCCTGATTATCAAAGTCCAAATCCTCAAAGCGACCCTCTTGGAGTTTCCATTCGCTCTGGTATTCGCTCCAGTTGGCAGAATTGACTGTGAGTTGATCAAAGTCTTTAGATGTGAGTTTCATTTATGCACCAAACCCATCTGCAAAAAACTTAGCGGTGACTGCGTGGGCTTCCATGTCATCGTAACCAGCTGTGATTGCCCGAGCGTAAACTTCAACATACTTGTCAATCATGTTGCTGATAAGAGTTTCGGTAGCTGTTTTCATTTTCTTGCCTTCCGTCATTGGGGCTGTGTTGCCCTGTTAAGGAATAGATTACGGCATAGATTACAGAATGGGAAGCCCTAGAGCCAAAATTAGATAAAAATTTCGTAACATTTGACATCTGCGCCGGGGGTGTCGGAATAGACTTTTCTAGCCTTAATGTCTACTACTTGTGAATCGTCTTGGTAGCAGATACCTGTGAGTGAGTCTAATAATCCGCGCAAATACTTGTCCAAATCTGGAGCAACTGTGGGGCGATCTCGCTTTACTGTTTTAGGTCGGCGAACCCTAAAGGTGACCTCAATGCCTATCGCGCTATCTACGGGCTTGGCTCCGGCAAATCGGGCGGCTAGGGCGATAGTTGAACGCCAGACGGCTAGGGCTGACCCCTGAGAATGTAAAACATGACCATTGATTACCTTCATGCTCCCCTGCGGTACAGGTGTTCCATCGCAGGAAAACTCAATCATGAGCCTAGTTTGACAGAATAGCTACTGGGTCAATTACAACCTTGTGAGAATCTACTGAGCCATCAGTCAAATAGAGATCGTAGGCTCCAGCGTAATCAGGGCCATCAATGACCTTGACGATGCCTGTAAAACCTCCAACTGCGACTTTATCTCCGCATTGAATCTGATTTGGTGTTACCAGCATGACTTCCCCTCTCGTAATGCTTACGATAATGGTAACAGATTACTTATGCGCTTGCGCCTCTTTAAGCCTCTCTCTTTGGCGTTTGCTTAGGATTTCACCTAGAGTCAATTAAAGAGGCTGAGATTGAATCCTCGGGCGTTTTAGGGCTATCTCAGAGCCTATTCATCCTCAATAATAAACCCGATCTTTGCATTTTCAGGCCGTAATTCATCCTCAGCAAACACATCGACTCCACCTCTTGCCGCATATTGCCCCGTGCCGATCTCTGACTCCCACTCTAATCCGCCCAACTTGTAAGGTTTACCCTTGTCTAACTGGATTTTGGCTTTGAGGTCAGCCGATACGACCTTGCGCCATTCGTGATCTACTACGGTGTTTGGAGCCTCAATAGCTCCCATATCAAATTTAGGAATGTTTCTAGCGTTACGGTGCATGAGGTTTATATCGCTCGGCATGATTGAGTCTTTAGAGTTTTTATAATGTGTGCAGGCGTACTCAAGTGCCATGTCATAGGGCATATGCGGATTGAGAACTTTATCCCACGCCATAATCTTTGAGTCCTCGGGGACAACTCGTGCATCTATGGAGTTGATAAAGACTAGGAGTTTTGCGACTTCATTAGTTTGCATTGATAGCTCCTTGCATAGTTTGATCGATTGCGCCCCATCGGGCAAGAACATCTAAACGGTAAGCATCGCCTTTAAGCGGTTTTTTACTTTGTTGCATCTTTGCTCGCATCCGCATCGCCGGATACTGGATTCTAAGTTTTGCTGGTGAGAGAATATTTATAGCCCAGAAATCGTCGTTCATCGCCCAGTCGATTGCAGTTTTTATTTGCTCAGAAGTAAGTGGCCCTGAGTTTTCTCTAGTATCTCCTTTGCCGATCTTGCCTTCGAGAAGTAAGCGCATCTCCGAATACCAGCGATCTGATTCGGTTTGCTCTTGAGTTGGTTTCGGTTTCAACCCTCGATTGCCTATGGCATCTGCCAAATACAAGCAGAGATCAACGATTTCAGGATTTCTCTCTTCTTTGTGTTCTCTTTGTGTATTCTTTGTAGAATTAGTACAAACGCCAATTTTGGCGATTCCATCTGACATTTCTGTCGCTTCCATCTGACTTTCTGCGCTATTCCAAAAGACATGAAAATAGTCAATGGTGTACCACTTTGTTCGATCATAAGCCTGTGGCTGGCATGAAATTATCAAGCCCAATTCCTCAAGTGCTTGCATTGCCGATCTAACTTGTCTTGGCGTTAGCCCCAGATTTTCAGACCAATCCTCATAAGTGTTATAGACCCAAATCTGCCCGTCATACTCGTTGTCTGATCTTTCTAGCCAATATGAAAGTTGCTGGAGAACCATCGCTTGAGAAGATGACCCAAGCCTTTTAACAATTTCTGGGTGAACTTGTATGAAATAGCCCGATGCTAGTAATGAGGGCTTTGGGTTGGTATCATTCATGGTACTGCTCCTAGTCTAGTAGTGAGTGGTCACGCCCTCGGCAGTTGATAGCTGCGCGAGGGTCTTAATTTTACTCTTTTCCACGCCCTCACGCTTTGCGCTCATAAATTACTGCTTTCGTGACATTGACACTCGCACTCTGCCGTTCCTTGATCTGTTGATTTCTGGCAGACATGGTGGGTATTGAACTTACACATAAGCGAAAGCCTCATTCTTTTCTCAATCGCCTCGTAGATCATCTCTTGAGTTATCCCGTACTTTGCAAAGTCTTTGATGACCTTATCTTTCATCTCTGACTTTCGGTTATCCATAACTGCCTCTCTTTCATCTGTCGTCATCCCACCCCAGACCCCATAGTCCTCGTTGCGTGAGGCATACCCTAAGCATTGCTTCCAGATAGGGCAAGGGGCGCAGGTGAATCTAAAGACTTCAACACCGATCAGCTTGAGAACTCCGCGCTCCTCGATTTTGTAAAAGAAGTCTGTGGGCAGGTTTTTACACGCTGCCCTAGACCAATCAATTTCCAGATAATCAGGTTTTGCGTAACTGTCGTTGAGATCGTCTAACTGATCGCGGTCATAAAGTCCATCTTCATACTGGGTGATTTCATATTTAACCGCCCAGCGATGGATAGTCCTTTGCGATACCCGATAGCGAAGCGCAGCATCCGTTACCGAGATTTTGAAGGACATCCAAACTCTCCTGTCGCATCGTAGTAATTGCAGAATGAGGCGCAGAATCGGACATCCTTTTCTGGTTCGGGGATTTCTCCGTCACTTACCATCTGCCTTACCTCTTTAAGCCACGCTAGACCTTCAAGAGCCATTTCGCGGTTATACGGCTCGGTGTGTTCTCTGACATCTTGAGATGAGCCATCTCTAGCGATAGCTACGAGAGTGACATTCTCTACTGGTAGCCCGTTTTCCTCGATGAGATAGCCATAGACCTGAACCTGCATCCGTTGTTGAGCCGATGGGAAATAGCGCAAAGATTTTACCTTTGTTGTTTTCCAGTCCACCACCTGCTTGCGGTTTTTGATGTAAAGATCAACATGACCCCGAAGCCCGTCAATAGAGAACTCCTGCTCAATCATGAAGTTGTCGCCAAACGGGTCTTCTCGCTTAATACTTTCAGCGATTCCGGCGTGGATAAATGTCCCCATAATCGCGGCGAGAGAGTCAGTTTCATTGACCTTTGGCTGATCTGTCAGAAATGACCAGACTCGCCTTTTACAGTCGCCGATAGATGAAGGGCCGACATCTTTCTGAATAGAGCGATCACGCTGAGAGTCATGAGCCGATAACGAGCCGACTAGCATCTTTGCTATTTCGCTCATGCTTCCATCCCCGTTCTGACCGAAGTGCCGATTGAGCGTGCAATGTCCACCTGAACCCTAAGTCTTGCGACATTGGCGCGGTTTGCCTTGACGATTGCTTCACACTCAGCGACCTTCATGTGGCGTTCCTCATTAGCTAGTAATGCCAAATCCTCGCGCTCGCCTACTGTGCGATTTCTGCCACCGGCATCTGACTTCCCCGCTAATTCAATACGAGATTTCGCCATCGCCACTTCATAAGTTGCTTTTGCGGCGTGGTAGAGCATCTCTGAATCTACAAGGTCATCGTGCGCTTCATCGATAAGTTTGCTGAGGTCTTTTAATCGAGCCTCTACTTGAACGGGTGTCACAATGCTCATTCGGCAACTCCAATCGTGTAGATGTTGGCAATTCTGCGAAGTTCCTCTTTGCGTTTTTCAATACCCTTGCGCGCTAGTTCCTCAGCTTTGAGTTGGGTGGGCGCATCGCCCATTTCAATAGTCAAGTAAGCAAACTCTAAAGAACCTTTACCGGATAATAATTCTTTTAAGTACCAGTTCCAACCATTGCCATTTATGTCTTCCCTAATTGTTATTTTGTATTGGTCTGGTTTTTCGGGCTTTTGCTTTTTGTTTTTCTTGAAAATGCTCATTTGTATTCACCTATGGCAATCTGAGCGCAGGCATCTTGAACGAGCAGAGCTACATTCTCAATTCCTAACTTCACCAGTCGCTTGCGATCTTTGACGAGATCAAGAGCGCAGATTTGGTCATAGATGTCTAAGCGGATTTCGGCTTCCAAGCGAGCAGTCATCTTGGCTAATTGAACTGCTAGAAACTCGTCAGACTCAGCACCGAGAATTAACTTGCCGTTGTTAATTTCCCAATGTTGTTTGGCTTTACAAAATAATTTCACAGGAGCATCCCTTCATCTGCCGAACGCCAGACTATGCAAGCGTTTCCATTTGCATTTTGTCGAGTCGTTCCGGTGTCGATGATGAAGCCGTCTTTAACAAGTGAGCCTCGGATTGGTCGAACTGTGTTGCCGTCAAGGTGTAGGTAACGCTCCACTTCTTGATCTGTCGCACCTGCGATCCCTCGATTGGTAAAGAACTCGTAAACTTTACGGCGAAGTGTTCCAATGTGAGGTTCAATCTTTGCCCTCGCTTCCAGTGATGTCTGCTTCATGACAGTTCCTGCACTCTCTTGTTAAGTGCATCTTTAAGAGTTGTCCCTGCCACCTTGATGTCCAAAAAATCTTTTTCTTGATTCCAAACGATGCGAAGGTTATCTACATCGTTAGTTTCGCCAATAAGTTTTAGGATTCCCTCTAAGCGTTCTAACTGCTCAGGGGTTAGAGTGCGAACAATGCTCAGAGGTTTGCGTGGCTCTTTTGCATAACGCTCAACCTTCTCCATCTCGTCACGGCTAGGGCGTTTATTGCCTGAGAAAATAAAGTTGGCGAGTGCGCGACCTATTGATGAGGATTCTGCGTTCTCTAATGCGCTAGTGGTGTTCACCATTCCAACGCCGATGATCTCCTCAGCCATGCCCGTTGTGATTGGGCGATTGTCTTCTTGATTTGTGTATAGCTCTGCGCGAACGATGAAACTTCTATCGTCACGATGAACTAGGAAAGTGTGGATTCTGCCGTTTGGGAATTGCGCCCAGAACTTTTTGAGTCTGGATTCAACTGTTTCATAATCGTCTAAGTTGAACTTAGCCATGAGGTGCCTTCCGTTTGGGGGTTCCTGTTGGAACCTGTTGGGCGATACCTTACGGCATAGATTACGATTTGGGAAGCACCCAATTTCGGGCGTTTCGTGCTTAGATTAGGTCATGATTAGAGTCCAAATCAGCCTGTACGGCCTTGCCGTTATGGTAGAGGCTGAACTGAAGTACCCCGATCAGATTGACGATATTGTGGGCAGAGCCAGCACCCTATTTGTAACGGGCTTAATGGCAGCCAAGAACCAAGAAATAGATATTTCTCAGGTCAGTTTCTTAGATGATGAAGAGGATTAGTCCTTTTTCTGCTCTGCGTAGATAAATGGTGGGCCGGTATAGGGGTCGTGTTTTGCGGCTATTTCTAACGCTCGCTTGATTGACTTTCCCGACTCCAGCGCACCCAGAGCGAACGCGCTACCCGAACCGATAGCGTATAAACCACCAGCATCAATAGAAACGGCGAAATCATCCCCAATGTCAAACACTTCGCCACATACTGCAATAAGGAACGCGAATCGAGTTTCCTCATCTTTATCTCCCTCTAACTTGAGATCGTTGTCTTTGAAGCATTGCTTAAGCGATGGGATTACTTTTGAGATTACAAAGTGGTAAATGTCTTTTTTATCATTAGCAGTTGGTACTGGTGGGTTCCAGATATGTTGAGCAACATCGCAGTAGCTAGACAATCCGCTTCCGGCAACGAGATACTGTCCACGCCGACTGATTTTTGTCATGTGAATATGTGAGTATTTTCTAGTCGCAGTCACCTGAGCATCTGCGCCAAATCTCACTCCTTCGGCGGTTTGCACCGCAACGATGGTAGTCATTAGTCAAGCCAAACTTGATACTGTGCCGTCACTCTGCCCTTTTCAGGATCAATAAAGTGCAAGCGTTGAGATGGCATACCACTAGCCGCCATAGAATCACGGGCATAACGATTATCTGACTCGGTAGAACCTGTCCAATAGATGTTGTAACTTTTTTGAATTGGCTCCTGAGCATGACGGTGATAATGACCCAGATAAATGTCGTGGAAATCGTAATCGTGTGCGCCAGCCTTCCAGCGATTAGCACCGGCAATCCAAGCACTAGGAGATGCAAATCCTGAGCGACCTAACTCATCGCCATGCATTAACAAGGCGCGGTAATTGCCAACCTGCACTTCTTGAATATCCTCTGGGCAGTCATCCCAAGTTAATCGTTTTTCATCGGCGAGAATTGTCCTGGCGAACTCGTAACACATTCGATCTACATTGTCGTTCTTAGGAACCTCTGCTCGCTTGCCTCCGATTCGACCGTGATTGCCCCATTCAGCGACAACCGTGACCTTTTCAAAGTTGGCGAGCATGATTCTTACAAAGTCCACCATGAGGCGAGATACCTGTGTGAACTGTCCAAAGAGTGATGAGTCGATCTGCCAGAGTTGCGCCGGATAGTTGAAAAGTCCCTCGACCATGTCGCCACCAAACATGACTACGCACTCTTTTACTGGATGATGTGCGCGTTGTAAGTCTGTGAGGTGAACTATCTTGTCTGCAAACTGCAAAACTCTTTGGCGCATGATTTCGGAGTTGTAGCTCGTAGTAACTTTCGCCCCCTGCCAATCGGTCGAGTGTATGAGTGCGACCTCTGCTCTGCTTTTGCGAGCATCTTTCTTAGGTGCCAAAACTGGTGGGACTTTACCGAGAGCCAGCATTGCTTCATACGCGCCTTGTTGAGTTGCTGTGACGAGTTGATCGTTGCGGATTTTTGCGGCGGCTAATTGCTTTTGAGCGTTATTTAGCGCAGCGCGAAGGGCATCTAGCGTTGAGTCATCTTCGGCTTGCTTAATTGCTTTTTCAAGACTCATCGATGCCTACAATCTTTCGCCCGTGCCGGATGTAACCGGAAAGGTCTAACCAAGAGTCTTCGTGTTGCGGGTTATTTGCGATTCTGATTATTTTGAGCGCGATCATCATAAGATCAACTTCGTGGGCAGGGATATCATCTCTGTTAAGGATTGCTCCCCACATTCGCCCGATACGGGTAAAAGCCTCCTCTGGACTGCCATAAGTTTCTTGGCGGTCTTTCAGGACTTCGTTTAGTCCTCTGATGGACACAAGCATTTCCCGTTGCGGTGTTTGTTAAAGGTAGCCTCTGCGATTTGGAAACCCTCTGATCTGAGAGCTGAGACGAGAGCCGTAGTTGGGACTCCTGTTTTAATAGCGTTGAGCAACACTTCGCGGTCTTTCTTATCAAGCATTTCTGTAATGATCGCTAGTGTGCATTTGTGAGTTTTAGCGGTGAACTTTTCGATTGAGTCGGATAGTGCCATCTGTTGCCTCCCTTTCAGGGAGAAGCGTACCGAGAATAATTACGGGAAGCGATTTGACACGCAATAATAAAACCCCCGCCGGCAAGCAGGGGTTTTAAAAATTACTCACCTATTCCACTAAGAAAGGTTTTGCTATTGCTGGTTTGATAGCACTCACGCCAGCGAGCGATGTTAAGTTTTTTTGGATCATTGGCGGTTGCCAACGGGATGATCTTATAGGCACATTGTTAAAAGTAGCAATAGGAAACCAATAAAAGTCCAGAGATAAATCATTCTTTTATCAACCCGCTGTTGATCTTGATGACCTGCTTGACATCTGCCCCTTCAGGCTTATACGGGTCTGAGGGTATCGCTATCGGCTTGGTCACTCCCCCATCGTCTATGTTGGCAAGGTATGGGGTAGCGATATGAGAATCAGGGGTTACATTCGGGTTTGCCATAGACTCATGCGAAACTAGACCGCCAGTAATAAAGCCGACCAAGATGTACCCTAGGTGGGGCATATCGTGTTGAAAGCCGGTAGCCGCCCAAGTCGAGAACGCGCCAGTCATAGCAATCGTGAGTTGCTTAGCATCGAATATGTGAAACCTGAAATGGTCTTTTAATTTCATAGTGTGCCTTTGAGTTGATCGTAAATAATCTGCGGAAGTGCGCCCGTAACTTTCAGCCCTAGATTGACCTCATATTTAACCAGCGCGGCTTGCGCGTAGGTGTTCATAATGCCCGTGTCGTATTGGTGGGGGAGTAATCCAGCCTTTGTAAGAGCCAACTCAACTGCCATGACTGCGGAGTTTTGCTGACCTAGATTGAAGGCGGTTTTAGAAACGGGAAAAGGTGGAGCTACGAATACAGTTTTAGCAGGGGTTGAAGCGGTTGGGGTAGTAGTCAGCATCCCGTTGTGCATGACCCCTGTGGCACCGGCGATGACTGTTCCCGTTCCACCCACTACTGCAGTCGCCTTCTTGCTCGTAGAGCCCTTAGAAACGGGTTTGAGGGGTACTGGGTACTTAGGTCTAACAATCGCGGCAATGAATAAGTACGGGCGATGAACGCGCCAGCACCCACTTTCGTGAACGGCATCATTGGGGTTGCCTGTATTGAAACCGATGGTGGTAATGCCGTCTGGAGAAGCGTTCTCGATAATCTCGACATGATCAACGGTGCCATCTGAGTTCCAGTCATAAAAGACAAGATCGCCAGGTTGCGCGGCGTATTTATTGACAACCAATCCTTGCCGTTGAAACCACGGTAAGGCGGCAGGGTTATAGGCAAAACCTTTAGGAGTTTGCGCGGCTATGAGGTGAGAGAGTCCAACCTGAGCAAAGCACCAAGAAACTCCCATCGCGCAATAAGGCGCGTTTTTAATTCCGTACCAGTCGCCATAAGGGTTTTCATCTTGCGCCCCCGCGTGAAAGCCAAGTTGCGAGCGAGCTACATTGAGGACATCAAGCGCGGTGGACATCTGACCTCTTTCTTAACACAAAAGCCCCACCCCGTAGGGCAGGGCTTTAAGTCATGGAGCGAAGCCCATAACGGCGTGTGCTTATGCTACTACTTAGCCTTTGGAGTTTCAGCCGCAACGATCTTATTCGCATCGGCAAGTACGGCATCAACGCCAGCCTGAACCAATGGAGCAGGTGCGCCTGTGTCTTTCGTGATTGTATTCACAAGGCTCTTTGGGTTAATACGAGCCAAAAGTGGAGCGAGCAATCCGCCGACAAGTGCTTCAATAATGATCTGCTTAACGGTTGCGTGTGGGTCAATCTGATAGGCGGCATATCCAGCAGCGACTACACCGTAGCAGTAATGCTCAAGAAGTGCCTTTTCTTTTGCCGTAAGGTTGAGTTTGAACTTAGCCATTTGTTTCCTTCTTTCCGATGAGGTTGCGAACATATTTTTCTGCTTCAAAATCGCTAGCGGCTGCTACATGAACCCCACCTGAACCGCGATGATGGAACTCGCAAAGCCAAACTAGGTTCTCTGCCGATTCTACCCATTTTCCTACTTCGTCAGGGTTAGATACTCCTGGATAATCGACTTCAAGCCACGTGAGATCGACCCCGTTTTGTAATGAGAATTCGATGTGCGCGTGATGCAATTCAAGAGGCTTATCAAGGCTGCACTCTGAGAAGTCATCTCTGTGTTCTCCGATTGAGCATTTTGCTGTGTCATGGGTTGCCTTGTGGTAGTGGTCGAAATCAACATAATGAGGGTCATCGGTGCGAGCTGGATGCGCCGGATAGTGGATTGTGTAAGAGTGGGTCACATTCCCATCGTGAGCATCCGTCATTTTAATCCTCTTTTTGCGCTTTGAGGACTGCTACATCCGTTTTGATGTAATTTTGGTTCTCGATGAGGGAATCGACTTTGTTAATCAACCCCGTTTTGCCATCGTTAAATAGTGCGTACTCAATGCGGTCTAAACGCTTATCCAGTTTTCTCTGTCCTTTGAGGATGAAAAAGATAGGTGTTCCGATAATAATTATGCTCTCAAGGGTTGCCCAAATAGTGTTAGAGATTGAGTTAGCGTTATTCCAGAACATAGTTGCGCCCTTTCGGGTTATGGGTTAGACAATGGTGACGGTTCTAATTGTACCAACCGAGTCCACGACTTTCAGAGTGTTAGTTGTTGAGTTGATCCACATATCCCCATTGCGCCGATTTGTCGGGTCGGTAGCGACAACTGGAACTGAAAATCTTTGAGCAGTTTCTAACTTACGAACTCGCGCATAGATGTCGTCAAAGATGTCTTTTAGATTAGGCGGAAAGTTTAGGTAGCCCATGTCACTCCTAGTTTGATGTTGTAGTAAGTGTAATCGTTACAGTTTCAGGAGCGTTATTCTCTCCAGCCGTGACATTGTAGGCAACGATTCTGTAAGTGGTATCTAGCTGAGTTGGGAACCTGTCGTCAAGGATTCTGATACGCGCATCATCCCCCACTTCATAAGAGCCAAAGATCGGGTCAGCATAAGGTGGGATTGTGATTTTAATTGTGGTCGGTGGGTAGGAAACGACTGAAACCTGACCCGTAGCAAGGTTGGAGAGCAGGGTCGCATCGGACACATCTGAGTAATTAGATTGCTCCTCTAGCAAAGGCCAGCCAGCCGCGATCTTAGAACCATCGACTGCCGTAGATGTCAGTCTGCCTGGATTAGAGCCAGCCCCTAGCGCATAGAGAGTATTGGCGGCGGTGCTTCCGTCTTCAGGCCATGTGTATTCAATGATGTTGCCCGGCAATTCAAAGACTGGAGCCGTGAGAGAAGTCGCTGAATAAACCCGACCATAGCGAGGGTATCCGAGGCGCAGGAGTTTGGCAGGGTTGCCGTTGGAGTCGTAATAGACATAAATGTTGAAGTCGAAGCCCGTAGTAGATCGGGAAAGGTCTTGAATAAGGGAGAAAACCGTCTTGTATTCGTAGCCATAGATGGTGCGGTTAATCAGTACGCCTGAAGTTTCGCCACCTAACTGCACATTGATATTTCCATTTGTAGCCGCTTGAGCATTGGTGATAATTGTCTGGACAGCCGTGAGTTGGTCGGTGTTGGTAAAAACCGTGTCGGATGTAATCCTTCGGCGTTCAAAGTAGGACTCGAACTCTCTGGCGGTGAGTTTAATTGTCTGAGATTTAGAGTTGTATTCTCGCGCCCAAAGAACCCCGCCCCATACTAGAACTCCATCGCGGTCTACATAAACGGCGGTGCGAGCAGGGATAGTTGCATTTGCCACATTGAGGTTTGTTGTATTGACACCGGAAATTAACAATTCTCCCGTAAAGGTTCCTGCCGTGTTTAACTGTTGCGTGAAATTGACAGCCGTTAGCGGTAACTCAGCAAGGATGGTGTTCGTTAAAAGGTCGGCAAAGAGGTAGCGGTAGTTAGCCATGCATTTACTTTACAGGTGGAGTTAATACCTCGGGCGATATGAAATTAGTTCCGTCAAAAATGTCACCGATACCAGCGTACTTGCCGCGAAATGCGCCGCTGTAAGAGGTCTGTGCCCATTGAGTGTCAGCGCCGAATAACGATTGGCAAAATTCAATTCCAATCGTTTCGCCTTCGAGTCCAGTTGGATTCCCAATAACATCGTTATTGACCACAATCACTTGAGTAACCGTATCGCCATTGAGTTGTGCAAAATGTGCCATGATTTTCTCCTTTTATCCGACCACGATTATTACAACGCCCGAACCGCCAGCGCCTGGCGCGCCTGAAACTGTGGACCCTGTACCAGCGGCACCACCGCCGCCGCCTGTATTAGCAGTGCCCGCTGTACCTGCTTGCCCCGATGTGCCCGTTGAATAACCAGCGCCACCTCCGCCACCGTTACCGCCAGCGCCGCCTTGGTAAGTAGCACTCGCACCTCCGCCACCACCACCACCGCCGTAATAAGTCGCTACACCTGTAATTGAATTAGAAACTCCTGCGCCGCCTGCCGTTCCTGCTTGCGACGGGGAAGTAATAGAAAGAGCCGCCGCGCCAGCGCCGCCGCCGCCAGCGCCTGAACCATACGCCCCACCCGATACGCCGCCGCCTGAGTTACCGCTGCCATATAGCCCAGTCCCGCCCGTAGTGGAGTAAGCAGCGGAAGCGTTAGAAGCGCCGCCGCCCGATCCACCGTTTCCGCCTGGAATTCCATTACCACCCGAGCCAGCACCGCCACCAAAGGCCACGGCAGCAGGTGTCCCAGACTGCACTATTACGCTGTTGCTACCGTAAAGGCCAAAATTGAGACTTGAGCCGCCGCCTACGCTCGCCGCGCCTGCGCCTACCCCTACCGTGTAGGTGCCAACAGGTAAATAGAACGAGGCCGAATAAGTAACGCCGCCAGCGCCGCCGCCGCCAGCGCCAATACTTGACTGGTCGCCTGCGCTTCCTGGTGAGCCGCCGCCTGCGACGATTAAGCACTCAACCGCGCCCGCGGTCGCTACCGTGATAGTTCCCGACCCCGTGAATTTATAGATGGTCTTAGGTGCGCGTGTGGATGAATCAATAGTTGGAGAACCAGTTGTGCCTGATACGGCAGCACGACCTACGCCGCCAGCGCCGAATACAAATCCTGCAAGTAAAGGCATGAATGTCTCCTATGCAAACTTAGTCGGGCCGCCAGCAAGAACCGTGAAGGTTGCCGCAGCAGTTTTAATGATTGTGAACGAATATACATCTATTGCGGAAGCGTTACCTGACGATGGGGCGGTTCCGCCCACCCATTTCGGGGTGACTGCCGACCCGTCAACTTGAAACGCCGAAGCGTAATAAGGCGTTGCGCCATTGGTATTCATAAAGACAACGCTATAAGCATCGCCCACATTCATAATTGTATTAAGCGTAGTTCCGGCCGTACCCGTAAAGTTGAGAGTGAAGTTCGCTGATGCGTTTGTTGTGTAATAAAGGATTCCTTGCGTGTAAGCATAAAAGGGGATTGTTCCCGTAGCCGCTGAAGCAGAAATCGTCATAAGCTCGCGTGGAGATGAAAGGTATCCATCTGTAATTGTTGGTGCTGTAAGAGTTTTATTGGTGAGGGTTTGTGTACCCGTAAGGCTTACGACTGGAAGGTTTGTCGTGGTCTGAACGCGTACATCGGTGATGTTGGCGGTCAGGATAGAAGTGACGGAAGTTCCGACCAGAACCTGAGCTAATGCGATGGAGTTGGCTGGCGTAGCAGGTGCGACTGGTGAGGCGGCGGCTGTTCCCGTCACCACATTTACTACGATGTTATTTGTCGAGCCTGAGTAATAAGCATCATTGACGGTTAAGCAGACGAGATCAATGCGAGAGTTCGTTGCCGGCGCGGTAGCGATTGCCGCGTTCACTACGGCATCGTTGTAGGAGACATAAGTTCCCTGAGTTGTCGTGCTTGTTCCTACGATTGCAGCCCAACCTACGGCGATGTTCACCGACATATTCGGCGTTCCGTTTTGAGTTACGGCAAGAGAGGTCGAGCCGATGATGCCCGTTGTCGCGTAGAGAGCTTGAGTGGTTAAGCGGTCATTTTCCGCTGGATGTGAGCCGTTTTGTAACCAGCTAGGCGGTGTGCGTAATGCCATCAGTTCTCCCTGTTATACATAAGCGTTGTTCCATTGTACCGAAGCGGTTGTTGTTCCTGCCGTTGTTCCTGAACCCGTAAAGTAAAACTGATTGGTGCCGACTGCCGCGTTAAACCATGTGGATGATCCTAGCAATAAGTTACGAGCAGGTGTCCCGTTAAGAAGGACTGTGCGATTAAGCAGATCGATCGAGATGACATCTGAAGCCGCCATTGTGTAGTTAAAGTTCAGAGAAGCATTAGCCGTAATGCTTCCGATGACGGGATTTGTAACAGGGCCGTAAATTGAAATGAGCGGATAAGTATTAGTCCATCCGCTATTGATGACTGTGGCGAATTGAGTGTTAGAACCGCCGCCGAAAGTCAGGGGATAAACGCGTGGGTAGGTGCGACCTAGTGGGGTTGTGTAAGTCATAATCGCCGTTTGAACACCGTTGTCGTAATAGCGAGGGTCAGGGCAAAAGAAGTCATACTGAGCCTTGATATAGCCGTAGGTGTATTCGGGATCGACTGTGAGTTTTGATGCTCTCACGCGAGCATTGATGTATTGAAGTCCATTGGCAGGGGAGATCTGAAACTGAAGTGGGGTTGTGCCTGTTTGCTGAGGCTGGAGAGTGGCTTGCAAGAGGTTTAGGTTTTGAAATGCTGAGTTGCCGTTACCCGACAAAATGAGCATGGTCATTGTGATCGTTCTACCGCTAAGGAAATCTCGACCTGAGAACATTCCGTCTTGGTAGCCGCGATCTGCATCTTGAACGCGCAAAGTTGGCAGACCTTCTAATCCATCAACCGAGGTAATTTGATAAGGCGAACCTGCCCCACCAAATACAAATCCATTAAAAGCAAAAGAGTAAAAGTTGAGTGAAGATACGGTTGCCATTAGTTACCCTTCGCAGAAGTCCCAGAAAGTCCGGCAACGATTTGCGGGCTAGTGGCGATTGGTTGTCCGAACTTAGCCGCCGAGGTCACGGCGTTTGCCATATCTGCTGCTGTTGCGGTTGTCGAGGCGTAGATAGTTGTGTTCACGCTGTTGTCTGTGTAGTTAGACATATCCTTCGGGCCACCTAAAGGATTGACGAGAGTTGTATTCGTTCCACCCATAGACATTCCAACGCTTGCGCCATAGCTAGAGATACTGGCTGTCGAGGCACCGAGGGAGCCAAGAGAAGCGGCTACCGATTCAAGTTTGGTTTGAAGCGCATCAAGTTGTTTCATGGTCGAGTCTGAGATGGCAGTTACAGACTTGCTAAAGGCATCCTGAGCCGCCGTAATGGAGTTCTGAAGGGTATCTTGCGCATTTTGTAAAGCAAGGTCACGGGCATCTGTGGCGGCTTTTGTAGCCTTATCTAAGGTGTCTTGGGCTGTGGTAAGTGATTTATTAAAGGTGTCGTTTTCTTTATCCATTGCCGTCTGCATGGCTGATGAGTTGGCGGCAAGTTGTGTTTGTAGATCAACGCCGACTTGCGCGTATTGCTGCGCGAGGGCTTGGGTAGCAAAACTCGTTCCATCGTTCATCTGCGCGGCAAGAGTATTGAGCCCGTTCTGAGATGTGTCTTGGATTTGAGCGTAGAGAGATTTAATAGAGTTTTGAGTGTCAGGAGTTGCGTTGAGGACTGACTGAGCAAGCGCATCTCCCTGTGCTGGCCCTTGTGAAATAACCTCGTTAATGAAAGATTGATTGTAGCCCTGCGCAGCAAGAAGTCCAGCATCTTGTTGCAACTGCGTAATCTGAGCCATTTGATCTTGCAACTGAGATACCAGACCATCGGCAGTTCCTCCACCAGCCGTGAATAGTTTGCCGATGTCAATCTTGGTTGCGCTGGCAAACGCGCTAGTCATTGCATCAATAGATTGCTGAATAATACTCTGTCGCTTATCGGCGGCGGCTTGCTCAATCTGCGCGGCTTTATCTGCGTACTGTTGCTGAATATCAAGCAAATTTTCCTGATGAGTGGCAGTAGCGTTCTCGACTGCGGTGTTGTAATTATCTTGAGCCGTAGCCATAGCATCGTCATACTTTTGGTTAATGTCTGCGACTGATTGGTTGTAAGTTTCGTTGGCTTTTGCTAAAGCATCGTCACGAGTAGCAGTTGCCGCATCCATCTTCTGTTGACGGTCTGTGAGAACCGCGTTCATCTGATCTTCTAGCTTGACTGCCTCATCGTTGTATTTCTTGATTTCGGCGTTGCGCTTGGCTAGTGCGGTGGCAGTTGCTTTAGCAGCAGCAGCATGGGCTTTAGATACATTTCCAGCGGCTCCGAGGTTGCCTGTAACGCCGGTATCCCCACCCGCGCCAGTAGTTCCGGCAGTAACGAGTTGGTCAGCAAGGCTAGCTCCCCCACCGATTTTCTTATTAGCTAGAGCATCTAAGCCCTTACCAAAATCACCGATTTTCTTTGCGGCTTCATCAATACCTGCGCCGATACCCTTGAAGTGACTGCCGATAAGAGGCAAGTGAGAGGCAGCATCTACAACTTTACCGATAGCCCCTACGATGTACCCAAGAGCATCAACGATTGCCTTAATAACATCAACGACGACTTTTCTTAGACCTTCGTGCGTGTTCCAGAGATTTACAAGTTGTTTAATCCAGTCGCCGATGGCGATGTTGTATAGAAAAACGATTGCTGGAATGAGAACGCCCGTAATAAACTCCACCAGTTTTGTCAGGATCGGCATGACAACTGCGCCGACCTTAACTGCCACATCGTCAAACTTGGCTTTTAAGACTTCAATCTCGCCGGCGAATGTGTGAGTGTATCCAACTGCTTGCCCGCCGATCTTTTGGTTTAACTCATCCATTGCCTTAGTGATAGCCTGATTCTTGGGCAAAGTTGTGTCTAAAGTAATACCAAATTCTTTGAAAGCGCGAGCGTTACCCATTGTGGCTTTTTCAAGAGTGCCAGCGGCAGTAGCTAAATCTTCATGTTTGTAGCGAGCAAGATCAGCTGCCATCGCCATCAACTTGGTGGCTTCAGTTGTCGAGCCTGTTGCAGAAATTAAAGTCTTATATGCGCCCTCTGTGGCAGAAGTAGAAAAACCCAAAGCCGACATTTTTTCCGTTGTCGCTTGGATTTCTGTTCTATTGGCGGCGGTGTTTTGTTTTGAGTTATTAAGTGCCGTTGAAAGTTGTTCGGTGGCTACCTGAGTATCTTGGATTGCCTTAATAGCATCGCGCAATCCACCTTCTAGCATTTGTGCGCCCTGCATCATCAAGTTTCCACCAAAGACTCCACCCATGACAGTCTTTAATGACGAGAATTTAGACTCTTGATTTTTAGCAGCATCGCCTACTTTTCCAAGTTCGGATGTGGCTTTATCTACTGCGCTAGTAAGGTTTCCAAGAGCGACTTGGATGTCAATATTTAATGGAGGGATATCGCCTGCCACTCTAAACCCCCATCGCTGCTCTTAGAAATCCCGTTGCGATTATCTGCGCTTTACCCGTTGCGATGAGATTCTCACGCGCAGGAGTCATATATGGGTATTTTACCCCATTCCAATTAGATGAGCCTTGTTCTACTGCTCTGGCGTACTCGGCACCAGATTCAACGCTTGCGACATAAGTGCCAAATCCTTGATACCTAACTGGTTGAGCGATGATGTTGCGAAAGAGATTACCCGTTGCGATGTTCGGGCCTTCTCCTGATCGTGGGCCGATGTGAGGGTTGTGGCGTAACCTATTGTTCTTCTGAATCGGTGGGTTTGAAGTTTCGCTAGCGATTTTACGGGCATCTGTCCAGAGAGCAATAGAGATTTCTCTCGTAGCTAACTCTGCCGCCTTATCCATGCGATTTTGCCATGCCTTCAAAGCCGCTAAGACTTCGGGCAGGTTATCGCTCACCGGTTCTCCATCTTTTCGATCTTCACTTGCTCAATGGTATCGGCTATTGCTATCAACCACTCAGCGCGTATTGCTGGTAGATCATCTACTTGGTCAGGAGTCCAACCAAACTTATCTGCGAACCTAAAGTAGAACCATTCCTCATCGGGGTAATCAAAGTCTGGATTTCTCTGAAACCCTTGCAGTAATCCTTTTAGCCGTTCGAGTTTTCTAAAGGGCTATCAGGATTCAAACGATTAAGGTCGGTGTCTGCGAGTTCAGGGAAGATTGCCTTGATGTAGCTCTCGGTTTCTTTGACGAGCAGAGAATAGTCAGGGATTGGCAGTTCCTCGATGGATTCCTCTTTAACTGAAGGAACGAGAAGGTCGTAAGACCAGTCCTCAATGATTGCGGCGAGAAGTGCGTTACTGATAGCAATTCCGCGCTCTGCTGCTGACCCACCATCGCCAGCCTTCATAATGCGGTTGCGATCTTTAACCTTCAAGGTATTTGGGTCTTTAAGTGTGACTGTTGCGCCTGATGGAAGTGTTAGTTTTGACATGGTGCCTCCTAGTAGTTTGCCTTCTGATTATCTTAGCAAATATAGGCAATGGGGGGACAAGCGAAGGCGGGCTTATCAACCCCCATTGCGGTCTATGGGTTAAGCGACTGAGGTGGTTACTGCGTTCTTGATAACCCACTTAATAGGTGAGTATCCGACAGTTCCAGCATCGGTCAGGTTGCCTTGAGCGTTGAAATCGACCAAGACTTCGACAAAATCCTTAGAGCGTTCGATAACGGCGAGTGTGTACGCGCCCTTTGTCATCGTGGCTTGGATTGATGTTTGAGTAGCACCTGTTCCAGTTGTCCAGTTAAAGACGAGTGCTGGTTGGGTGTTAGTCAAGTAGTTAGTCAGTTGGGTGTCACTTTCCATGAGGAAAGTTGCCTTACCCGTTACCTCAAGTGCACCGAGGAATACCTGATAAGGAGTCTGCACATTTGAGATTCCGTAGACAGGAGTGACTGGTCGCTTGAGATCAATGTTTCCATCTGTGTTGGTTGAGATCGTAGTACCAGCAACGCTGACAGTTCCAGTCCAGACAACGCTTGGAAGGACAGTTGAGAAAGATGGAGTTGGGGTCGATGCGGTAGCGGACTGCCATCCTGTTGATTTTGCATCGTACTCAAGGAGTCCGTCTGCGTTCCACTTGAGAGAGAAATCTGAGAACTGATGGCCTGTCCATGAGCGAACATTTGCGCCATAGAAATCAACGATTGTGTAAGCAGAAGGTTGAGCATCTGCGCCTGATGTTGCTGAGTTTTTGAGTGCGAGGGTGTGGACATAAGGTGCTGAGCCTGAAACGACATCTTCACCAAGTACACCAGCAAGAGGGTAGATCACGGTGTCGGCGAATACTGCTCCACCAAAGTCAAAGGTTGAGTGAACGCGGCCTTGTAGGTAGTTGTAATTCTTGACAAGCGATCCACGCAAGCCCTCATCGTAGAGAGGTGTGAAAACATCTTGAGGCTTGACCGAGTTGGCAAGAACGGGAATATACGCGGTTGGGGTTGTGACCGCAGTTCCCTTAGTTGTTTCTTTGGCGATTCCTATATACGAACGATGTGTATTTTGTAGTGCCACTTACTCACGCTCCTTGCGTTGTGTCAGGCGCGGCTGACGGGGTTGGTGTTTTCTTTGGTGCAGAAGCGAGAGTTACATCGGCGGAAATGATCTCGTCTGCCGAGTCGAAAGTATCGCCGGGCTTGACGGTCAATCCAAGTGTAGGAAATTCCTTCACTTCATCGCCGTTGTATTGATAGGTTGCCATTGCTCTCCTAAGCCTGAATCATTTGGGTAACATCGAATCGAATCTCTGCAAAGGTTTCAGTCGCTCCGTTGTCGGAAGTAACTGGCTCCCCGTATAGACAGTCAATCGCTGGTTCCGCGCCTTGCCAGACATTAACCTGCGATGAATCGCCGAAATTGTGACTAGCTCTGAGCGTTCCCTTGATGTTGTCCACTAGTGTATCAAAATCTGCCATAGCATCTTCGGCGTTATTTTGTAAAGAGTGATGAAAGACTTGCAAAACAACGGTGTAATCAACGCGTTTCCAGCCATTAGTTGCGCCACCGATTGCAAGACGGGTTTCGCGCTCGCTCTGGATGAAAATTACGGCGGCGGCTCGACTCATCTGCCCTGCCGTTGCATTTACC
>Ga0208865_1000045_pt1 | contig 40283 bp, 57 predicted proteins | sample CryBogCBE02Aug09_FD_184565 | JGI IMG/M metagenome (GOLD analysis project Ga0208865, IMG submission 184565) | Freshwater microbial communities from Crystal Bog, Wisconsin, USA - CBE02Aug09 (SPAdes) (version 2) | ecosystem: Environmental > Aquatic > Freshwater > Lake | place: Crystal Bog... | reverse complement strand
CCGCTGACGGAGCGGCTGGTGCTTGTGCTACTGGTGTTGCATTGAATCCAGCAACCACATTGCGGATGCCACTGGCGTTAGCCAATGAACCGGAAACAGCGCCGATAAGAGCCGCTGAATCCTGAATGGTTGCCAACTGTGCTTCCAACTCAACTGAGTCATCTGCATAGATGTTAACGAGTGTTCCATCTGCCAACTTGAAGTTGACTTGGAACTTGGTATTTGCTTGTGCTGCCATGTGTTTCTCCTTATTTGATTTCTGCTAGTGGGTCGTAAATCTGTGCCAACTGTCCGCCGACGGCGTAACAATAGTCCTTCACTCCGCATGTGCTACAGGACATGCCGATGTTGGGTAGAAAAATTTTGTTCTGCAAGCCACGCTCAAACTGCTCAAACAATTCTGTGAGTACGGGGATTGTCCAGCGTTCCAAGCCAGAAGCTTCTTCGAACTGAGCCTTGCGAGCTGAGTAATAGTAACCCTTGGTAGGGCGTACACCAAATTGCATCTCCATCATGGAGGCATAGACTCCCAGTTGTAGCGATGAGTCCGGCATGTAACTGCCGGTCTTGAAGTCTACCACGGCAATCTCAGTGCCTGCCACTACAACAGCGTCAGCAAATGCTTTGACGTTGACGCTACCGAAGAAGTTATTGAATCCGATTTCAACTCCGGGTACACCTTCCGGTGATACCCACAGCTCAAAGCCTGACTCCTGCCAAGCGTTGATGAAGTTGAAGAACATCTGCTTGCCGTTCTCATCCCACCACACCTTGTTCTCTTTATCAGGGTTGGCTTTGGATGAGCGTCCACCCACACGCCAATCGGTAGGATTAGTGCTGGACTTAGCTTCGACTTCTGCAATTTGTTCAAGGAAGGATTCTTCCCAAACCTTATCCCAAGTCATACGTTTCCTCTCCTGCTACAACTTTACGTGCATGTTCGAGGCCTAGTTTAACCATCTCGTTAGGCTCTTTGTCAATAAGCTTTTGGATTTGTTTTCCTAGGGCGAGTCGCATGACGACTTCGGTTTCAGCAAAGGCTTGTTGGAAAGCCTGCTGACTAATAATCTGTGCGCGTTTCTTACCCATGTGATTCTCCTAGCGGTGGTGTGACTGCAACGGCGAGGCTACCACATAGCGCACAGTTGATGTCCAAGAAATAGATACCGATTTCTCCGTCATCGTCAAACTTACACTTGACCGACCAGAGGTCTGACCCACATGGGCAGACTCTGATTGGGCCGAGATTACGATAGTCGGCTTCTGTACCTGTGGTTGGTTTGAGGTTAGCGATGTCATCCATCACCACTCCAGCGAGAACCAGAAGAAGAGGAAGTCAGCGTCAATGCCGTACTTGCCAATGCTGAATCCCAAGCGGACAGTGTGCTTGCTGTAGCCGGTGGTTAGGTTGACTCGGTTGTAAAAAGTAAACTCTTTTGTCATTAGAATGGTGGCTTATCTGTGAGAGGTGTCTTTGAGTTTTCAAACTGCTGAAGCAGAAACTTCTCTGCTGCTGCGTGGAACGCAGACCCACCGACGAACCACCATGCTGGCTCGGACGGTGCTTGTAAGTCACGCTCTAGTTGCCATGCTTTGCCACAGCGAATCCATGAGGTGAGCGAGCTGAACGAACGGTGTGCTACTTGTATATCTGACATGGCTGAAATGTAGCATATGGGTAAGCGTGGCGTGTCAAACGCAACACGCCGACGAATTCGCAGCTGGGTTCGATTTGACAATCAGCAGCTGGGTATGTGTACAATATGAGCGAAGCGAATGTAGTTAACCCCGGCGCCTTTTGGGCGCCCCGTTGAGGCGGCTAGGCTGATAGCCTCTAACAGTAAAACGGAATAAAAAAATAACCCCCGCAATTAAACGGGGGTTACGTCTTTCACACGCTAGCCATTTGGCCTATCCTTGCGGATTACACAGGGATTCAAGCGCGAATTTACTTAGCGGCTGTTGACTTAAAGTGGTTGTATGCACCAACTGCAACCGGTCCGAGAACTGCTACAACAGCAGCCCATGCAACAGACTTGAGGTGATGGTTACCAGTCTGCCAAATTGATACGCCAGCAACGAGAAGTGCGGCGAGGTAATGCTCGACGATAGCTTTGTTGAACTTCATGTCATTCTCCCTATAGTGAGATTAGTTTGTCCATTTCGGACTACCTAATCCTACCACGAAGACCGGGAGGTGACGCTTGTTGGTTGTCTTATAGGCACGGGTTTTCAGGCAGACTTCGCCACCATTGGCTTGGCTACCTACCGGCTTGGTATCAGGGCTAGTATTGCCTTCGATGGTTGTCATAGTGCCATCGCCGTTGTCCTTGACAACGATACCCACATGCTCAATACCCTTGCCGTCAAAGCTGAAAAAGGCTATATCGCCAGCCTGAGGCTTGTATGTGGCAGGGTTGGACCATCTGCCCTGACCCTTGAATGCCTCGGCTCCAGCGGGCGTATAGACGCAATTAGGCATACCTTTGAAACCTACCTGTGCCGCACACCACATGACGAAGGAGCCACACCAGGGCTGGCCGTCGTGGCCTGTGAAGACGCCGTACTTGGTCTTGTTGTTTGGAACCTCAATGGTTCCAATTTCGCCATTAGCTTTCGCTACAAAGTCTGCCGCTTGTGTCATTGCCAGATTAGCCTCTCTGCTAAGTCTCCTGGGTTGCATACATCTGGGTTAGCGCAGACTGGGAAGCCTGCATTTGCGTAGCACTCAGCTACCAATTCAGAACAGATGTAACCTGCATGGTTAGCCAGGTAGTGCATGAATTTTTTGGGAAAAATTTTTACGCCTAGCGCACGAAGCGCAAGCATGGCAATGATGCCAAAATTGTATGGCCGTCCGACTGCTGCTTGGGCATGCTGAACAATCTTTGCTCGTTGCTCCTCAGACAATTCTTCGTGCTGGTTCCATGCAACCAATGGGTAATTGCTAAGGTTACTAATAGCAACGCCAGTAGGGTCAGCTCCCACAATCTTGCCATCGCCAATATAGATAAACGCATGGTTCCAGCGGGATACCGTTCCTAGTCTAATAAGCTTTCCGAAGAATCCACCGGTGCGTACTACGCCGTAGTCACCGATGCGTGGTTCGTATTTAGTCATGTAGTTGCTGCTCCATGATGTCCTGCAAGTGGTCAATCTCCTGCTTCTCTAACTTTAAGATGTGGCGAATAATCATGGCATCGCGCTTGGTCTGGCCAATCATGGCGATACCGATGATAAGCTCAACAGTAACTGCCAGCCATGAGGCTAGGTTCATCCACTTGATATAGGCATGAGTGTCTGTAAACCATGTGGGCTGCGCCCACCAGACAAAGGTAACGCCAGTCCAAAGGATGACGAAGAACCAGTTGCGGATAATGCCTTGAATCTTCCAGCTAATCTGTTCAGAGAAGGTCAGCACATCGCCAGTAGCTTCGTGGATGTATTTTTTCTTAAAAAGATTAATCATTATGCTCCCGAATATGCTGCTCAAACTTGCCATTGAGTGTGCCCAGGTCTACCGCTATATTCTGTTGCTTCTCTACCAAAGTCTCAATCATGGGGATGACTTGCTTACGGATAGCATCGTTTAATGAACCGCCAGAGTTAGGCGTTACCTCATTCTTAATAGTCTTGATGTCATTCATCTCAGACTTGAGGACATTCTGTACGCCATGCTTGAAGATATACCAGATGCCAGTACCAGTGGCTCCGATAGTAAAGACGGCGTTATATGCGATAGTTGTTAAATCCGTGCTTGTCATTTTTGCGGTATGCCCCAACTGTTATACGGTACGGAATTGGCAGATAATCATTCCACCGAAGCCTTTGAAGCGACGCTCTGGTGGAGTCATGCGAATGAAGGTGAGACTTTCAATGACGCCACGGATGGTTTCATTGTTGGTAAAGTCTTGAAGAACGATAACGTCACCATTGGACTCGATGTCTTCCAATGATTGAACGCGCTCAGCTGCACGGCCTTCGTAGCCAATGCTCATGTTGTATCTATCGCCTTCAAAGTCGTAGCACATAAGTGGCAGCGTAATGATGCGCTGACGGCGGACAGCAGGCAAAGCCTTGAGCTGGTAGCCATTGAATGAATCTTCATTGCCTACGGCTTGACCAGATGCAGCGATAAGCGTAAAGCGCAAAGCGATAGATTCTTTAGGAGTCAAGTCAAGCTGGTCAAGGCCAGTGATGTCTTGGGTGAAGTCGAAGTTGTTATCGACGGTAATGATTTGCGTGGCCTGACCATTGGCATCAACAGAGGCTAAGCTCAATCGTCCTGTCAGTGGCAGCGTTTGACGTAGCTTGACCAACTCAAAGTGTTTGTCCTCAAGCGTGAAGTAGCGAATCTGTCCAGTCTGTAGGTAGCCGCTAGAGATAAGGGTGCTAGCTTGGAAGTATAGGTTGTCACCCTTAACTCCAATAGCAAGCTGACCGGTAGCGCCAACAACACATACTCCCGAAGCCTCAAGGCTATTCGGTGCTTGCAAGTGGGTAGCGTAAGCCATTTGGTTAGGAGCAATTTCTTTGCTCAGGTCAATCTTAACCAAACCTGAATGGTAGGTTGAGCCGCTGCCGTCTGGGTCAATGTAACCAGTGACAGTGCAGTAGGCGTAGCGGTCATTAAAGGTGACTGACTTACATGCTGAGCCATTAAGAATGGTACCGCTGGCGGGGTCGTAGCCATTGGTAATAACAGTCAATGGGCCATAAGTAATGAAACCAGATGATAGGTAGCCAGAGGTGTCAATCTGTCCTACGCGTACACCCTTGCTTGTACCAAACACCATGTACTTGCCGATGTAGGAACCAAGCGCATAGATGACTTCGCCCTTAGGCATATCAGCTGCAGTGACAGCCTTAGTCAATAGTGGCACAGCACCGCTGGTATCAAGGATAAGACGGAAGACAGTAGAGGAGTCGCCGGCATAGCCTGATGCGTAGATAGCGTTAGGGCCATCGCATACGCCTGTCCATATCCAGTTGGTATCTGGGTGGGCATAGATAGGCAAGTTATTATTGCTCGACAGGGTGACAGTACCTGAAGCAGATGCCTGTCCAACAGCAGCATTGTTAACAAAGAAGGTAACAGTAGTGCTGTTAGGTACAGCAGTAACTGACCATGTTCCGTTGTAAGGGGAGCCAACTGATGCGACAGTAATCAGTGAACCGATAGAGAAGTTGTGTGCAGCTGAGGTAGTCAGGGTGGCGTTGTATGAGCCATCTACTTTGCTAGTGGTTACGCTAAAGGATGTAATGGGCTGTACTTCAAATAGGTAGTTGTTAACGCCAGCAATAAGGCGCTGTTTAGCCCAGCCAAGAGCAACGTTAGTAACAGTACCTACGGCTGATGGATGCGTGAAGATAGATGCACCGCTAGTAGCGCCAGTCAATGGGCCTTTGTAAATGCCTGTGGCATTAGCAGCGTAGTAGTTCTGTCCATCTTGAGCGACAGCAAGGATTGTTCCCGAGCCGCCCCATGTAAGAGTAGTGGTTGTGCCAGCTGCGGTAGTACGGTATAGGTTTGCACCGTCTGACCAGATGACAAGGTTAACTCCATTAGCGTCAATAGCGCCTACCATTTTTGGAGTGTTGGTAATGGAGTGTACAGCTGTAACATCTGGCAATAGTGTTACCTTGCCGATGTTAAAGACTTCTACACCAGCTGACTTGTTAAAGCGCTGGCCAACAGTCTGACCTTCGATTGGCTCTTCGTAACGAATACCTGCGCCGTAGTCAAAGCTGGACTGGCTGCGAAGCCACCAACCGGTGAGTGTCTGCTCGCCTGGTTCCTTTTGCTGGTCAATCTGTTGCTTGCGGTATTGTGCAGTCTCGCGCTTATATGGGTTTTCCTTATTGGGTCCAAGAAAGAATGGGATACCGGAAACTGCAACGTCATACTGATTAGCAGTATTTTGATATGTGTCGCCTGCGTTTGCTGGCTGACCAATTGGGTCAACGGGACGTTCTGCTATATGTCGAAAGCCGTCATCACCAATAGCCACGCTTACTCCTTAAATAGTTTCCAATAAAAAAGCCCCCTTGCGGGGGCTTGTAAAGCTAATGTTACTTACGCTGTTTGTTCTGGTTCTACAACTACGGGTGGAGTAAAGTTAGTGCCGTCCCATATATCGCCCACGCCAGCATATTTGCCACGGAATGAAGCGTTGTAGGAAGTCTGCGCCCACTCGGTATTTTCACCGTAAAGAGATTTGCAGAAAGCAATCCCAATGGCCTCTCCGTCTAATCCTTCAGCATTACCAATTACTTCGTTATTGACAACAATAACTTGACGGACAATTCCATCTTCAATTCTTGCAAAATGTGCCATGTTGTCTCCCTTATCCAATCACTATTACTACATAGCCTGAACCGCCAGCACCAACATTGGTTCCTCCACCGCCACCGCCGCCACCAGTGTTTGCAGTACCCGCAGTTACTGAACCGTTACCGCCAGTTCCCCCACCGCCTGAACCTCCAGCACCAGAAGCACCTGAAGCGCCACCGCCACCACCACCACCTGCGTAAGTTACTGAGGTGCCTGTAATGGAATTAGATGCGCCAGCTCCGCCAGCTCCGCCCTGACCAGCAGATGCGGCTCCTCCAGCGCCACCAGCGCCACCGCCACCGCCAGCGGCAGCATTGCTTGAGGTTCCTGAAGCACTTCCTCCAGCGTTACCAAATCCTGTTATAGCAGTTCCGCCAGCGCCACCGTAAACACATGAAGCTCCTCCACCGCCAGAGCCTCCAGTCCTACCTGCTTGTCCTTGGAAAACAGTTCCAATATTTTGTCCTACGGAGCCGCCGCCACCACCAGGAGAAACAAGAGAACCGATTGCGGAATCTGAGCCATTATTTCCAGCCAGTGAATTTTCGTAGCCAGTCAACCCTCCACCAGCGCCAACTGTAACTGTTAAAGTTCCAGCAGGTAAAAATTGAGAAGTCTTGTAGTAATAACCGCCTGCTCCACCGCCACCGCCAGCACAAGCGGCGTTGTTGTAGTATCCATTTCCACCTCCGCCTCCTCCACCAATAACAAGTACTTCAGCGTAGCCAGCAGTACCTACAGTAATTGAGCCAGAACCTGTGAACTTGTAGATAGTTTTTCCAGCGCGAGAAGAAGTGTCAACAGTGGGAGAACCAGTTGTTGCAGTATAGGTGGCTTTGCCAATTCCGCTGCCACCAAAAGGAAAGCCAGTAAGTAAAGGACTCATGCGAATTTCACCGCGCCTCCTGCTAGAATTGTGTATGTAGCTGAAGCAGTTTTAATAATTGTAAAAGTATAAGCGTCAATAGCAGATGCGTTTCCAGCCGATGGTGCTGTTCCACCTGACCATTTAACGCTTACTCCTGTTGCCGTTCCGTCAACCTGAAAGGTTGTTGGATAGTAAGCAGTTGAGCCATTGGTGTTGAGGAATACTGCTGACCAAGCATCGCCAACATTCATAATTGAATTAAGCGTTGTTGTAGAATTTCCTCTAAAGTTGAGCGTAAAGTTAGCTGACGCATTTGTTGTGTAGTACAAGACACCTTGAGTTAATATATCAAAGTTAATTGTTCCGGTTGCTGCAGTGGCAGAAACTGTTGTTAATTCTTTTGGACTTGTAATATATGCGTTATTGACAACAGGCGTTGTCAGCGTTGGGCTTGTGGCAAAGGTTAGTAAGCCAGAGCCTGTCTCGTCGGTAACCAGTGATGCAAAGTTAGTTGATGATGGAGTCGTTAAAAACGTACCAAGCGCACCGGTAATTCCATGCACTCCGTTGGGGCCAGCAGCAATATGGTCCTGCACATCTGTCAAGTCTTGCGCTGTAATAACGTGGCGAACAACTGCACCAGCGTTGTGAGCAGCTGCTGAGGTTCCGTTAAAGCCACGAGTAATGGTAAGAGTTGTACCCGACGCTGCAGTAACAACTACTAGCTCCTCAGAAGCTGTATTGTAGTCAAGGGCAAGCACAAATGGGTAGGTGCTAGGATAGCCAACCGGTGAGTTGGCCAGCGTTACGGCCGTAGAAGTGCTGTTGATGTACGAAGCAACCGTATTGTCAACCGCATTGGCGGAGTAATAGCGACGAGTAGCCATGTGATTCCTTTAGCTTGTGTAGTGGGTGCGAGGTGGGAATTGCTCTTGAAGGCGACGCACTTCGACAAGGAGGCGTTGCTGGTACATCTGTTGCAGGACTCGACCAATATTGGTTGCAGAACCAATCGGGTCATTAGACTGCTGTGAGTCAGCTTCTGCTGTAGCAGCTGGAACTCGTCCAAGGTCAAGATACATGGCGGTACGATAAGCAGCGCCAAGGATAATTACTTCACGAGATGAGTCAGGAAGTCCTGTTGTTGTAGAAAAGTCATCGGTATCGTATTGAAGCGGTGTTGGCTTCTTGGTATAGGTAACCATGACAGGGCGGCCAGGAATAATACCTTCACGGATAGATACAGTCTTACCTGTATTCCATACGCCAGGGTTAGCCATACGGTCTACGCGATAGTGACGCACTGGTAACCATTCACGAGATGGGCCAATGGTCTGCCATGAGCAGCCAAGAATATCTACTGCCTCTTGAGGCAAAGCATAGGTTGTACGAGCTGCCTGCCAGTTAAACTGTGTGTAGTAAGTGCCGAACAAATCTGGGTACACACCATCAATGGCAAGGTTAATGTTTCGCCGGATGACGCTACGCGGAAAGGAAGGCGCGATAGTTACACGAGTACCAGCTGTGTGAGTAGTAGGCGTGGTGTCACGAAACCCTCTGCCATAAGCGGGGATGGTTGCCGTATTTGAGGTACGGTCAAAGGAGTCTACCCAGATAAGCTCGTCGTCGATTTCAACGATACCACGAGTCAGAACGGTTCCATCTGCTACCACAAAGGTAGTAGCGGTTGCGCTCAAGTCTGAGGTGAGAAATGTAGCCTGGTCCTGACGGTTGGTGTAACCCGTCAGGGCTAGGTTAGTTTCGTTAATTAAGTCAATGAATAACGTCACGATGCAATCCTTGATGCTGCTTCAGCTTCACCTAAACCAAAGGTTCCAGCAAGAAGGTTGAGGATGCCAGGGGTATCCTCGTAGTAATTCTTACCACCGTTGCGGTAAGCATAAATCTGGTTAAGGACGTCGATGCCACGAGTAGCATTGTGTGCACCTAATACAACGGTACCCCACTTGGTACAAGCGCCATCAAAGTCGTACTGAGGTACGCCATTGACAATGGTTCCTGCCAGCCTATTCATGTGATAGACAGTTGATAAACTTGTAGCCATCGCTATCCTCTCTTAAAGTTACTTACTTATTCTTTGTTCCGCCGACGCCTTCGTATGAACCGAACTTGTCTTTGGTTGGCTTGCCGGTGAGCTTGTCATTGGCTCCGCCAACAGCATTCTTAGTACAACCGCATTCAACGCACATAGTTACTTTCCCTTCTTTGCTGGTAGGACTTTCTTCAAATTTGGATTAGCCTTCTTAGCTGCTGGGCTAGCCTTACGAGTAGCTGAAGCCAAGATAGCTCCGGCATTCTTCATAGGTACGCCAGACTTTGAAGCGATTTGCTTTTGGGCGGCTGCGAAGCCCATGCCCTTTTTAGCTGCTGCCATTAGATGTCCCCTGTGTGTTTCAATACCGAAGCGCTTTGCTTGGTAATCTGATTTGCCGCTGGCATAACATCAGCGTTGTATGCTGCACCCATTCTGTCGCTGGCAGCCTTAGCTTCGTTAATTGCTTTCATAGTGGTACCAGCTGGCTGGATACCCTCAGCTCTCGCTTTGCGATAAGCCTCTAATTCGCTATCCCACTTCTTGCCTGACATGGGAGCCAAGGCTCTACCAGCGTCGCCTGTGCCTAGCTCTAACGTGTGTATCTTGCAAGCAAAGCAGCCATCAGTATAACTATCATGCTGCAGATGCTCCGACTCAACAGCGTCGGTTGGGAAAGCTTCAGCAGAGCGGATGTCGCAACTCTTGCAAAGGTAGACAGAAACCCAATTGGCTTGTGCATCTAATCCAAACTCAATTTCTTTTAACTCGTGCTTGTGAGATGTCATGTTTCACTTTCTTGAAAAAGTCGAGATTGCGCTCAATGCGCTCATTCTCAGGCCCGTTTGCCTTTACTGCATGTTCGGTGAAGGTTATTGCTTCGTCGATATGCTTGAGGTTGTATGCTGCAATTCCTGCCAAATCGTAGGCTTTCCAGTCCCAGACGGCAGATTCGTAGCAGTAGTGGTTGGAGCGAGGAGACTCCAAAGCGTTAAGAGCAGCATCTAAACAGCGCTCCCATTCCTTTTTTCGGTACGCATCCATTGCCACACCAAATTGCGGCTCACCTTGCAGGGGAAGAATATCTCGGCCTTTGTCATACCACATTCGTGCATTATCTTCGTCGCCCAGTTGGTGTGCAGCTTCTCCTGCCCACCGGCAGACTGCTGCGCTTTCAACATCCCAACCACCTAGCTCAAGTTTCTTTTCTGCACTGCGGATAACATCTTCCCACTTGGAGTAGAAGAAATACTCTCGCGTCATATATGTCCATATGCGCGGGTCTGTGGGAAACTCTTTAACACCAGTCTCTAGCATGGGCAGGTACTGCCCGCGAGACTTGGTATTATCTGGCAGGTGCGTAATAACTGCTTTGCGTACATCGCAGTCTTTAGGCTCACCTTGACCGTACCAAATGTTTACTTCATGGATGTTGTACTTCCACACCCAATTGTTGCGGGAATGCAGTCTGTCTCTTTCCCACTTGTTGGTATCCGTTTGCATAGATACCCAGCCTAGGTCTGAGCCCGGCCTCCAAAGCTTGCGGACTTTCTTAAAGAAGTCTGGCTCCGGCACTTCGTCTAAATCTAAAATAAGGCAGATATCTGCCTCTTTAGGTACAAGCGATAGCGCTGCATTTCTTGCCATATCAAACCTGAATGGTTCAACATGTATTTGATGAACCGTTACTCCCAGCTTTGTGAGAGCTTCTTGAGTGCCATCCGTGCTACCAGTATCAGCAACGACGCGATAATCAGCACCTTCAGTAGCTTTAGCCCAACGTTCCGCATGGAGTATCTCATTCTTTGATATAGCGTAAACGGCTATCTTGACCATAGCGCAATGTTATCATACCTCAAGGGCTGTCTGCTGGATTAGCTCGTACTCGCCCTGCCCACAGTTATTGCAGACGGGATGAACCATTGGGTCATTCTCCCCGCGAATTTCAATGTAGTAATGCTTACAGCAAGTGGATGAGTATTCGTACTTTATTGGCATGATAACTCCTTAGTAGTAGAGATAGACAACGCCGCCGCCGCCTGAGCCAGCCGTACCACCAGTACTAGCACCTCCACCGCCGCCACCACCCGAACCACCATTACCGCCGTTATTAGCAGAAGCATCTGAACCTTTGGATGTAAATCCTGCGCCACCACCGCCACCACCGAAAGATGTTCCTGTTCCAGATGTGCCATTGCCGCCAGCGTATAAATCTCCAGTACCACCGTTGCCACCTGTGCCTGTACCTGCTGTTCCTGCCGCAGCACCACCACCGCAGATAAGTCCTCTGCCGCCAGCAGTACCGCTTTGTGTGCCAGTTGTTGTTGAGCTTCCATCGCCGCCACCAGAAGAAACTCCCGCACCGCCAGCTTGTCCAAAACCACCAGCAGCAGCGTAACCAATCGCACCACTCGTACTAACAGAAGGTGCGCCTGTATAAGAAGCGAGAGAATAGTTTGTTCCATTTGGAGTTGTTGCGCCACCAGCAGCACCACCAGCAGTTGTTGATGATACTGCACCTGAGCCACCGCCAGCCATAACCATTCCGTAAATTGACGAACCGCCGTTTGCGCCACCACCAGCAACCGAAGTTCCTGTTGCACCAGCACCAACGGTTACGGTGTTAGATACATAAGTCCAACCTGCAGAATAACCACCTGCGCCACCACCACCACCGCCGCCTGTTGCTTTTGATGCGCCAGCTCCACCCCCACCAATCACAATCGCATAGACACGGTTTATACCTGTGGGGATTGTTACTGAATATGTTTGTGAAGTTGATGTTGCATTAGTAAATGTTTGTTGCAGCTTTAGGCCATAAGGAGAATCAGTAAAGGTTGGGTTGTTATAGATTGATACGCTCATAGTTGTCTCCTAGTAGAAAAGGTAAAGTATTCCTGCGCCGCCTGCGCCGCCTGTGCCGCCAGTTGGCGCACCGCCACCACCACCGCCACCTAATCCACCAGCACCGCCAGTAGTTCCAGAAGCAGCAGAACCATTACCTGCTACACCTGCACCACCGCCGCCACCACCAAAACCTGTGCTTGTTCCTGAATTGCCTGCACCGCCTGTGTAAGTTGTTGATGGATTGAGAATTGAATAACCTGTTCCACCGTTGCCGCCGTTACGAGTGCCAGTTGTAACTCCAGCGCCTCCGCCACCGCCGCCTGCTAAACCATTGCCACCTACGCCAGCAGTATTTGTTTGAGAGCCAGAAGCGTTTTGCCCGCCCCCGCCACCGCCAGAAATTCCATTTCCACCAGCACCACCATTTGTTCCAGCAGTTGATGATGAATAACCCCCACCTGCACCAGAACCTGAACCACCTAATATAGAGGTTGATGTTCCCGCAGAACCGCCGGGTATGCCCCAATAATTTGTCGCTCCTGAGGCAGAACTACCACCACCCCCTACGAAAGCACCGCCAGAATTACCACCACCACCACCAGCAATTATATTTCCGTAACGAGTGTATCCAGCACTTGACCCAACAACGCAAGATGATGTGGCTAATGTCCAGCCCCAAGCAATACCACCCGCTCCACCGCCAGCAACTGTTGAACCAGCACCGCCACCACCAACTGCAATCGCATACACGAATGTAATACCAGCAGGAATAGTGACGGATGTAGTACCAGCGTTGATGGTCTGTTGAAGGCGTAAGCCGTAAGGCAAAATGAAATGAGTATTGGCAAATGGCGTAGCGTTATCGCCTTGCATACCGCCTGATACAGGAGAGCCAGCTTGCCCTCTGCGGATTGGATTACTCATTATTTATACCTCGCGTTATTCCAGAAAATAATTGCAGATACGCTTATCGCATACAACGCTAACCAGAGCATTAGGCGATGCGATTCACATACCCGCTAATGGTGATAACCGAAGCGGTTGCCGCGAAAGCATAAACAGTAGAAGCCGCTGAGCCTGTGCCTGTTAGGGGCAGTCCTGCAACGATAAGAACATCGCCTGACTGTGGGGCTAGGGTAATCGGCTTGGCATTTTGTACCGCGCCCGTGCCGCCAAACTGAACCGTCAGCAAGACAGGAGAGGTAGAAGTGTTGTTGGCATAGAGCCATACTTCGTCAATCGTGGATGAGGATGTACCTGTGGCGTGGATGGTTGTGCCGGTTGAGGCAGTCTGAACAACGGTGATGGGCTGGCCTTGTGATGAGGCTGAGAGAAGCTGCTTTGTGTAGTTTGCCATTGGTTATCCTATCCAAATACCTGCATTGAAATTACCGCTTGGTCCGTGTCGTAAACTGCGTTTGCGCCTGTTGCTCCCGTGCTTCCCGTAGCACCTGTCGAGCCTGTTTGTCCAGTAGCCCCTGTAGCTCCAGTCGCGCCAGCGCTGCCAGTATTACCTGTCGGCCCTGTTGGTCCTGTGACGCCAGTCGCTCCCGTAGGCCCAGTTGCTCCTGTGGTTCCTGTTGTACCTGTGGCTCCTGTGGCACCCGTTGCTCCTGTCGGTCCAAGTTGTGTGTACATAATCTGTTCGACATGAAGGTTAACACTTGGGGAAGCGGGACGAGTTGGAGATGAACCTGCTGATGCGGCAAGCAACTCCATATATGTATTTTGTGAGGACCAGTAGAACTGGATGTAGTCATTAGCGTTGACGGTAACCAAGTCTTCAATGTTGGCAAGCACTTGATTGTTAACGCCAGAGGTGGTAAAAATTGCGGTTGATTCAGTCACCGCTGTGCCATTGAGGGCATACCAGACATTGACCTGATAGTTGCTACCGCCGCCTGTGGTAATGAATTGACCAAGCAGATTGACGGAATATGTACCAGCATAGGCAAAGGTAATCTGACTGCCAGATACAATGCTTACTCCACTAGAGCCAGCATCAGTGTTAATGGTGATGAGGTTAGCGCTTGTAGCGCCAGCGTTGGTCTGAGTGGTAGTGTCGTAGAAGTTGCCGTAATAGCCCAGCGCACCGCCTGCACCCGTAGCACCTGTGGCACCTGTTGCACCACTACCTGTCGCTCCAGTGGCTCCAGTAGGGCCTGTAGGGCCAGGAACGGTGCTATTAGCGCCTGTGTTACCAGTCGCGCCAGTATTACCTGTAGCACCTGTATTGCCCGTAGCGCCCGTAGGGCCTGTCGGACCAGTATTGCCAGTTAAACCTGTAGGGCCAGTAGCTCCTGTATTACCCGTGCTTCCAGTTGGTCCAGTTGAACCAGTGCTTCCTGTAGAACCAGTTGCACCTGTTGGGCCAGTGTTACCAGTAAGTCCTGTGGCTCCGGTATTGCCTGTTGCTCCAGTATTTCCAGTTGCGCCAGTTCCACCAGTTACTCCTGTGCTGCCTGTGGGTCCAGTAGGCCCTGTGCTTCCTGTATTACCCGTAGGTCCAGTAGAACCTGTGGTTCCACTTGCGCCTGTAGCGCCTGTGCTGCCAGTGTTTCCTGTTGACCCAGTTGGGCCAGTCTGGCCTTGGCTGCCTGTACTTCCCGTTGCACCCGTTTGTCCAGAACCGGTTGCTCCTGTTGAGCCTGTATTGCCCGTAGCTCCAGTACTACCAGTAGGGCCGACAATGCCAGTGGCACCAGTATTGCCAGTAGTCCCAGTAGCACCTGTGCTACCTGTTGACCCTGTAGGGCCAGCGACTGTTGAGTTTGCACCTGTTACACCTGTATTTCCTTGAGCGCCTGTTGCGCCAGTTGGGCCAGTTGGACCTGGCACTGTTGAGTTAGCACCGGTAGAACCAGTGTTACCTTGTGCGCCAGTAGGTCCGGTAGGGCCTGTGTTTCCTTGTGGGCCTGCCACGGTGCTGTTAGCACCGGTAGCGCCAGTAGCACCTACTGGGCCAGTAACACCAATGTTACCTTGATAGCCTTGTGGGCCAATAACACCTAGCTCAATTATCTCATACTTTTGAGAGCCAACGTTATAGACGTTGGTTGTGATAGGGATTTGCACAACGCTTGTGCTAAGGCTTCCCTGATTCGATGAGACGTTAAGAACGCTAGTGGAGACAGGTATTTGAACAACGTAGGTAGGCGTTGTATCTGCCATTATTGCACCGTGCTTGCAGTTACTACAAATGCGCCTTGAAGGATTTGATAAACGTTATTGGATGGGTCTGTTACATTTAATGCGTAGGTATAGTTGCCAGCTGGAAGGTTGGCAGATGAAGTCTGAGTTGCTGTAAGAGCAATGTTAATTGTGCCAGTGGCAGCGGTAAGGGTAATCTTGCCATTGGCTGTAGACATTTCTACAATAAGGTTGTTGCTAACGTCGCGTACCTGCATGTCAGCCGAGTAGCCCGTAAGGTTGACAGGGGCATCGTTAATAAGCCATGATGGTGATAGGGCAAAAGTTGTGCTGTTGATGACTGTGATGTTATAGCGTCCTGGATTCACGTCTCTCCCTAAACCGTTGTAATATATGAGCCGTATCCGGCGTTAGTCAAAATCGTTGCTTCTACATCTGTAATGTAGTAGATGTGGCCACCGAGGTAGTAGTAATCAGCCTCAAGGGTTTGGTCTACACCTGGGGTACGGACACGAGTTACTGCTGTTCCATTAACAAGAAGCGTGTCCCCACGGGCAATACGAAAACGCCACATCAAACGGCCAAAACCTGCTGGGGTTTCATCAACCGCTGGTGGTGTGAATTGGTATACCATGTTTCTCCTTGTTAAGTGTGGTAGGCCCGCCCACTATCTGACGGGCCTATCACGGTGACTTAGTTAATTAAGCCTGGTGAATCGAAGAAGCTGATTCGATACGAACCAAGGAAGCGTCACGATAACGTGCCCATCCAAGAACGCCGTACCATCCGATTGGACGGAAACGCATCAACTTATCGACAACTGGTCCGAAGATAACATGTGGCTCTTCAGCTACAGCTTCTGCCAGTGCTTGCTTACCAGCGACGAGTGTACGGAATACACGAACACCACCAGTAGCGTTAACATATGAAGAAGTACCGAAGGTACCGCTAGAAGAACCAGCGCCTGTACCGTCAGCAAAGTTAGCCATACGAGGTGACTCAACGAACATTGCACCTTCGTAGGTTCCGATGGTTCCTGGCCAGAATTCGCCAGCACCAGTCTCGGAGTACTTGTGGTCATCACGCCAGCCGCCAACACCTGTCTCAGCGCGCAAGTCGTGTGAAACTTCTGGGTGGATACCAACCCAGTAGTACTCGCCTTGGCGTGGAACAGCCTTGTTAGCGCGGAGCTTAGCAACAGCCAAACGGATGTCGCGTGACTTGATAACGTCAGTTCCGAGGATTGACTTGTTGGTTGTACCGTTGGTGTAGGTACCAGCATAGGTTGAAACAGCTGAGCCGTTAACTTCTGCGATAGCATTTGGTCCACCGGTAAGGGTCTGCAACGCGACTGTATCAAGAGAGTCAGCCATGTTGAAGGCGATGATGTCAGCAATTGCTGGGTCAACATCTGAGAGTGAGAACAACTCAAGCTTACGGGTAGCAAGAGAAGCGTTACCGTATTCGTTGAGTGTTACGGAAACCTGTGTGGTGTTTCCGAGTGCAACTGCATCTGGGTCTACGTCCTCAGATAGTGCGGTTGTAGCAGCAGCCAAATCTGTGTAAATCTGGAATACTACTGAAGAACCAGGCATAGCCTGTTGTACTGGCTTCTTGTCTGCGACATCGCGGACGAGAGGAACAGCACGGAGAGCGAATTCTACATAGCGGTCATAGGCGGTTTGTACTAAGTAGTTACCTAGTGAGCCAGATGACGAGTCTGTGTATGCGTTGCTCATGCGTTCACCTTCTTTCTATAAGGTTTGTGCGGATGGGTTTAATTGCCGCGAGTGAAGCGTGTAGTTGGGTTGCCGGTCAATGCGTTCAACTCATCAAGAGTTTTAGCTCCAGCCAGCTTTGCGGCCAAATCTTGGTCGCGGGTTGGAGTACTTGCATTCTGAGTAGCAGCGTTAATACGCTGATATGAGGCAACTTGCGCTTGCGATTCCTCGCTTGCTTGAGCAGCTTCTTCTGGCTTTGCGAAACCGAACACGTCGGCATTCTCGCTGAGCCATGAGTCAATCTGCTCTGGCGTACTTACGTCGCCAGGTATGAACTTGGCTACCTTGTCAGGTACGCCTTTCTGTGCCAATACTTCCTTGACGGAGCGTGAGCGTAGGTCAGACTGGATGGCAGCCAATTGTTCTGCCAGCTCTTTCTTTTCCTTCTCTGCTCGCTTCAATGCCTTGCGAAGATTCGCAGGACCGTTTGCATCTTGAGTATCTTCGATATCATCGAAGTCATCGTCTTCATATTGGTTTGCCATGTGGCACTCCCTTTTCGTTAGTTGTGACGCAGGCCGCAACGCATCTCAGGGGAAAGATGTTTGGCTCCTACTACCAGTCTTAATACACGTCATCCATGCTGGTCAGTGGTGACGGATTCTTATGTTAGGAAACGCCTTCTTGCGCTCCAAGTAAGCTGCCCTTTGAGGCTCCAGCTGAGCCACCAAAGGCGCCGGATTCTTGTGCCCTGAGGCGGGTTAACTCAGCTTCAGCTTGCGCTGCTCCCTGAGTACCAAAGGTTGCTGCTCCTAGCTGGCCTGCAACATCGCCAGCTTGACCGTATCCGGTGTAGCGGCTAGCTAACGATTGAAATGCTGGAGTCTGTGCAGCAATCTGCTGGAATCCTTGAGCTGCTTGGGCTTGACTTACGCCTTGTGCTGCAAGTGACATAGCGCTCAGTGGGCCAGTACCGCCGTAGGCGATGTTAGCTCCGGCACGAGCTGCTTCTGCTCCGATAGTAGCTGCGTTATATTCCTGTTGGATAACAGGTGCTGCCACCTTTGGGTCAAGCAAGTGCGTCATCAAAGACGCTGTGCTTAGGCCATACTGAGCTTGAAGCTGCTGAATAACTTGTGGGTCCTCGTTCTGAATAGCAGCTGTAGCTGTATCTACACGCATCTTAACTTCAGCTGGTGAGACGTCCATAGCCATGAGGTTGCCGAGGTAATCGGTAGTCATCAATGGGCTGTTGTTTGGAATACCAGCCATTGTCATTACCTGCTTGTAAGACTGCTCATTCTGAATATAAGTAGCTGGGTCGAGAGGCTGCAAGCCTGCTGCGATACGAGCTTGGTTGCCGCTAAAGCGGGTTTGCCATGCGCTGACAAGGCCAGTTGCAGCTGACAGCTGACTGTCGCTGAGGCCCAACTTCTTTACAGCTGTTACTGGGTCTGAAGAGTCAATGACGTTGGTAATGGTTGTCATATCTAAACCATTTTGCATCATGGCTACGATGCCATTTGCGATATCGCCGGTGAGGCCGTAGCCAGCAAGAACAGCTGCACCTTGGGTAGCAGCGTCTGTAATGTTGGCGGCCTTTACTGCAGCTGCGTTATTAGCATCTGTAGTCTTTTGAGCAGTTGTTGCCTTTGCTACTGCTGCATCGATATCAGCTTGAGTAAAGCCAGTTGATGCTGGAGGAGTAGCTGGAGGGGGTGTCGAAGGTTGAGGTGTTGTTGCTGGTGGAGTAACGGCAACTGCAGCTTTTGGAGTATTAGCTGCTACAGCGCTAGCGTCTCCGCCAAATTGCGAGCTTGGAAGAGCGGCGTTACTTGCTCCACTGCTTTGGTCTGCTGAGCGCGCCATTAACCGAGTCCCATCTTATTAATCAATTGGTTGATGCCACCAAGGATTGTTGTGTGAGCATTCTGCGTCTTGAGCCATTCGGGTTGAGAACGAACCTGATTGGCAAAATCGTAAAGGTTAGTAGCGGTGCCGTTAGCATCTCCGGCCATAGCCTTAGATACCATTGCGCCATATCCTGTAGCTCCGCCAAGCTGAACATCGGCTGGGCTTACCTCAAGCAGGCTTTGAATGGTATTAACATAAGGCGAAGCCAAGTCGGATACTTTAGCGCCAGCGTTGATTTGGTCAGCAAAAGGCTTGTATGTATTTATGGCTGCAGTCTTGTACATCTGCTCGTACTTCTGCATGGTTGCTGGGTCGTTCAGATTAGCTCCGCCTGCAGCTTCTTCAAGAGCTTTTTGCTCAAAGTTTTTGCTTGTGCCATCTGGGCTAAATTGTCCATACACTCCATATTGCTGAGCCAATGACTGGAGGTTTGTGGAAAATTGTCTGATTGTACCGCCAGGACCAGTGGTAGGGTCAATAGTACCATAGTTGGCCATCTGCTTGGTGATTTCAGCATCTGTAGCATTTGGGTGCTGCATCAACCAGTTAGTCATATCCTGACCTGAATCAACTGCGTTTTGGTCAAGGACTGGGGTTGACTTGATGTCAACCTGTTGACCCAATTGCTGAGGAGTCAAAGACATGCCTAGCGATTTGGCTATACTTGCAATGCGGGTTTGAGCTGCGTTGTAGTCTGTGTTGTATTGCTCAGGCGCAGAGATGCGCTTAATCTCAGCAAGGCCGATGTCACCAGGGTGGGTTTGTGCCCACTGGGTATTGGCAAACTGGGTGGTAAATTGGTCCTTGCCCCAGTCATTCTTAATGGCTTGGTCAAGCAAGCCACCAGGTCCACCAAGTTCTGGAACGGACATAATAAACTTTGCCTGTTGGCCATACTTAGCAATGAAGTCCTGCTTGATTTGGTCAGCAGTTTCAACCTTGCCGTTGGCGTAATATGTACCTTGGTATCGACCAGTAAATGGATTGCCCTGGAAGTTTAATACGCCCTTGACGTTTTTGTAATCCCCGCCACCGGAGCTAGTAGCAGCTGGTGGGGTTTGGCTGGCAGGAGGTGTTGAGGCGGGAGGGGTTGCTGGAGGTGTAGCTACAGGAGTACCCGCTGCCTTCTTTTTAGAAGCAGAAAAATTAGTTGGAATAGTAGACTGTCCGCTGACAGTCTGTGGAGTCATGGGTTGCTTTGTGCTAGCTTCAGCCGCTGGTGGGTTAAATGTACCACCGGAATTGTTTGGATTGTTATAGTCCTGCTCGCCAGAAGCTTGTTGAGTTGCTTCGTTGAAATTTTGCTGAAGGTTCCATTGATTGACAATGGACCGACGCTGTGAATTTGTTAGCGTGCCACCATGAGCCTTTGTCTCAGAAGCAAGCATTTCTTCCAAAGTGGTTGATTGAGACGCTGCCTGTGGGCCAAAGTCTTGAACGGCTTGTTGCGGGTCCTTTTCGTACTCAGCTTGAATTAAACGACGAGCAGACGCACTACGGCCTTTAAGCAAATCTTCTAGTGTAGGAGTCGCCATATTATATCGCCTTCTGCTGCTGTAGAGCTTGTGTCATAGCGTCAAAATAGCCAGTAGCAGCCTTGTAGGACTGAGCATCTGCGCTGCCTGAAATAAGGCTTTGCAAGAAGCCTTGAACGTCTACGCCTGTGGTGGTTTGAGTACCCGTTACGTCAGCGCGCTTACCTGTTGGACCATAGGCTGTTACGCCTTGGAATGAACCCATGTTAGCCTTTTCGGCTGCCAATAGCTCAGAGCCGTAAGTTTGAATCTCTTGAGCTGTAGCATTACGCCCTACCAAAGACTGCATGGTGGCATTGATAAGAGACTCAATGTCTTGCGGTGAGGTTTGAGTGACATAGCCAGTATTGGTATATGTCTTCATATTTGCGTAGATGTTGCCGGCTCCGCCTTGGGCGGCTGACAGCAAAGAGTTAAACTGGCTTGTTGGCACAGCTGTTGTGCCAGAAGTTGAGGTTGTACTCGTATTTGTGGTTGAGCTACCAGGTATTACTTGACCTGTCTTTGGGTCGGTTAAACCAGCCATTATACAGCCCTTCTAAATACGCTTGTGATTACGCTTGCTAAGCGCTGATTTGATGCAGCTAAATTGTCGAGATAGGTATACCAAGCATCTTGGATATTTGCGTATCCTGGCAAATGCTGGCCATTGATGGTATTCGCCACAAGGCCGTTATGGTAATCCTGATAGCTGGCAAGCAATTCCTTGATGCCGTTTCCTTCTGGGGTGTTGGGCAACAAGCCCTTTTCCTGCATCTTTTGGAACTGTCCGATAACAGCCTGTGAGTCAACCTTCTTGGTTGGATTGTTATAATCCGCATACCAGATTGGGTTGCTCTGTCCATAGTTTGCCGTGACTTGCTTCCAAGCTTGACCAATATTATACTCAGCCATGCGGTTGTTAGTAGCGCGAGCTTGAGTCATCGCATTCTGATAATCGGTATAGTCTTGCGACAAATCTTGCCAACCCTGCTTGACATACAAGGAATTCAAGAAATCATTCGCTGTAGTCTTTGCGCGGAAGTGGTTAATAATAAGCTTGTTTTCAACAGCTAGTGCATCCTTGCCATCAGCCACCTGTGGAATCAGGTAAGGAGCAGCCTTTGAGTAAACGCTATTAGTCAACAATGGCTGGTTATTATTAATCCAGCTAAGGGTTGAATCAGCTAGTGGGGCATAAGCTCCACCTGTGCCATTAAGGCTATGAGCAACCGTATAGGACAAAGCGCGCTCACCATTTTGCTGCAAGAACTTGTCAAGCGCTGCGGCAGCTGTATATGTAGCTCCTGTGCTTGGGTCCTTCTCTTTGAGCATGTTCAGGTAATCAGAGCGAAGCGTCTGCATATCCTTGGTGTAGTAGTCATTGCTGACTGTTGGCGCCAATGGAAGCAGGAACGAGAACAAGCCCTTGATAATGAGGTTAGACTGAGCATTATGCTCAATCTTGGTCAAAATCTCTTGCTGTTGGTAAGGTGGCAAAGAGGTGTAATTCTCTGGCAAATCACCGTGGTAATAGGCAGCCATAATAGCTGACAGCTTTGAGTTAAGGACTGTTGATTCACGGTCATCCATATTCATGGCGTTGAACAAATCGCGCATGGTGGAGTTAGGGATAATCGTGTCAATAAAGTTTTGTGATGGATAGCCGCCGGAAGCAACGTTAACTGCCTTGTCCATCCATGGGAATTTCTTGGATAACTCTGTCAACGCAAGGTTGACGAATGGGCTCGTGCCAGGCATCTTGACTTCTGGAAGCACTGTCAAAAGCGATGCAGTGTTACCGGTAATAGATGTTGGCAAGCCTGTAAATTGCTTCAAGCCAAGGGCGTTTAAGCCACGGGCAATAGCGTTACCAGCTTCTCCGATACCGCCAGGGTAAACAATGTACTTCTGGCCATTGGCATCAGTGTGTACAAAGCCTGGGTTGTTTAGACCCTGCTGGATAATCTGAAAGTCACGGAAAGCTTGTGGGTTAGTCATCACCAAGCGGCCAGTACGACGCATAGCCTGCTCTTGAGCAAAGAAGAACGGAAGTAAGTTACGGTGCAATACAGCAAACTGGCTACGGATAGCGGGACTGTGAATAGCGGGAATCATCTCACGTGTAGCCTGCGTCGCAGTCATGCGAATAGCTTCGTCTTCGCTCAGCAATCCCATATCAATCAAAGGCTGGTTAGCGATTAAGCGGCGAGTAAAGAAGTCAGCAAACAAAGGCTGACGAGATACATAGTCCATGACCGGAGTAACAAACTTGCGGTAACCCATTTGCTCAACACGGCGTAGAGAATCGCCAATGGTAGGCATTGTCTGACGGCCAAGCACCTGAATAGGAAGGGCTGTCTGAGGAAGCTTGCGTAGCTCCTGCTCGGTTACTCGTTGACCCTTGGCAATCTTGTCAACCAAATCAACGTTAACTTTGCGGCCAGTACCGTATACCAAACCTTGCAGGTAGTCTACCTGGTTCTTAGCAAATGACTCTGGAACGGCCTTGGTGTAGCCATCCATAGACTTGCGGTAATCCTGATACATGTTAGGATTCTTGATGCGGGCTGCTTGAGCATCTACCAAGCTAGCAAACTGCTCATCTGGAGATAGCGCCTTGAATTCTGGTGACTTAATACGGTTCATGTAGTCACGAGCAATGTCTCGTTGAGCCAAATCGGCTGCTGCCATGTTGACATTCTTGGCATATGTGGAATGGAAGCTATTGTCTAGCTGAGACAAGCCAGCAAGCTCTTGTCCAGGTACGGTGCCATGTCCGTGCTTTTTGACGAAAAGGTTAATGTTGTCTTTTGCAACTAAGTCCTCAGAAGCTGCGTGAGCTGCGCTTACGCCAGCCTGTGGCATTCTGTTGCCGTAGATAGCTGAATACCGGTCCATGGCGTTGATTTTGTCTTTGACAAAATATGGCACAAGGTTGGACTCGCGGAACTTATTAGCAAGTAGTCCCAATGGCATGATATTAAAGCGAGCATTGCGGGCAGCATTAGCTGCATTATTCCATGCTTGCTTACTAGTTAAAGAATCATCAAGATTCTTGAAAGTGCCATGAACAGTACGGTTACGCTCATCAAGCTCTTTGGTGACTTCGTTTGTTGTAATTGGCTTAGCTACACCAGTTGCCTGCTCGGCCTCAATGGCATTTTTGTCAGTCTCGGTAAGAGTCTGAGCAATCTTATCCATGTGGTACAAACGGTACTTATCTGACATATTGGCTACGCTTGCAGCTAGGACATTGCTTAGATAGCTAGGCAGGCCCTTACGCATGATTTGATGCAAGGCTTCACCGGAAGATACGCGCAAACCAAAGGCTGGAGATAGCAGTGCCAATGGTGCAAAGATAGCGTTTGTGTAATGTGTAAAGAAATCGTCTACCGGGTTGTAGAGAGCGCCGTAAGCCTTGGCGCTGCGCATAACCTTGCGAATGTCTTTAAGGTCAAGCATCGAACCCTTATAACGCTGTCCTTCAACAATAGCCAAATCTTTAGGCGTGTCGCTGTACTCAGGTTTCATTTCAGTTGAGCCGATAAGGCGTCCGTCGTTAACTGCGTAAACACCCTTGTCAATGGCGCTACCGCGAGAAGCGCTCTCAAGTTGGCCAAATACTGATGCGGCTTGAGCTTTAGCTACGCCAAAGTTTTTAAGCACTTCTTGCTGAATGACGTGCATCTGGTCAATACGCGCACCGTCGTCAGTAGCTGTAATCATCTTGGTTGCATGCTCAAGAGCTACGCGGTATGGCATGGAGTAGTAAGTGAAATCCATTGCTGTTTTAGATGCATTTGGGTCAGCTGGGTCAAATTCCTTGGAAGACAAAGCGTTAGCTTTTGTATCAAAAGACAAAGCACGCTCTCCGGTAAATGTGCGAACCTTGCCGGCAAGGGCGTTCATCATTGCTCCGCTGCCAGGCTTAGAAAATAGCGCAGGCTTATTGAGCTTGAAAAGTTGTTCTTGAGTTTCTACGCCGGTATTTGGGTCAACCTTGGTAACAGTCTTAGGATTCATTGCCTGGTTGCCTGTTTCATCAAGCACGGGAGAACCATCTGGGTTGACAGCAGGTTCCATAACAGCACTCTTGCGAGGCAAAAGAAGGTTAACCTGGTCATTGTAGTTGCTTGCATTCTTGCTCATGCGAATGCGGTCAATACCATACTTCTGGCTAAGCATCTTGCCGTATGTCAAGGATGGTAGGCGCAATTCACCAACAGCAGTATTGGCGCTATCTGCCAATTCCTTGGAGTACAAAGCTTGTTTAATAGTCTGCACTGCTTCATCTCGAGTAGTAGCAGTTGAAAGGGCTTTGCTCAATGCTGCTGACCAGCCCATAGGGATACCATAATTGGTATGAATGTAACCAGCTGCAATGGTTGGGTCATTTTTTGCTTTATCAACCATGTCATCAATAGCGCGCACTTTGGCAGCCATGAGCGGATTAGCAAGCACCTGGTCTACTTGGTCGGCTGTGATAATCCGTGATGAGTTAGAGAGAAGAAAGTTAGAAACAGCGCCACCTGAAGAAGCAAATGGAAGCGTTGCGTGAGCAATAGGCTTTCCTGTTACATCGTCAAGCTTTGTTACAGGTTGGCCCTTTGCATTAAGAACAAGGTTGCCAGCTTCGTCAGTTTGCTTAACAACAGCAATGTTATCTCCACGCTTGATAGCTCCTGCCATCTTGCTTCCAGCAGCAACGGGGTCGCCCTCAAAGTCAAATGAAGCATCTGCAATACCTGAGACAACTTGGCCAAAGCCAGTGTTTGTGTTGCGTAGTGTGCCAAGCCCAGGAATAGCACCTAGTCCATGTGCTAAATCGCGTCCAAATGACACCAAATAATTTGGGTCATTGGACTTGTTAAATGAATCCTGAAAGTTAGGCACGACGCGGCCAAGAATGTTACGGCTTAAAGCGCCACCAATATCAGCACCAAGAGCAATACCCGCTGGTCCGCCAAGTGCGCCAATAGCGCCACCGGCAAGAACGCCAGCTGTACCAAGCAACATGCCGCCAACGCCATGGTCAACATAAAGGCTATGGACAAACTTGTAGTCTTTTTGAATTTCCTGCAAAGGCTTGCCAGCCCATGACATTGCAGTACCAAGAGCCTTGCCAACTACAGGAATATCAGATACACCCTTAGCGATGTCGCTAGGAATGTTCTTGATAAAGCCTAAAAAGCCGCCACCTGAAGAAGGTGCGGTTGGTGTGGCTGGAGCTACCTGAGTGTCACTCATTGATTAAGCCCCTTTTCCGCAGCGATTTCCGCTGCGTTCTTGATAAGGGCTGCAGAAACGTCTTTTGCATCTTTGAAAATATTAGAGAACCATACGCTTGAATTGTATGTGGCAATATGGTCATCGATTGCCTTGGCATAATTAACCATATGCGAGGTTGCAGCAAGTGTATTCATAGTATCTGGGTTGCCAGACAATACGCCAGCAGCTGCAAGCTGTGGGTTGTGCTTAACAAAAACTTGATTGCCCTGAACCATTGCGTTGGCAATGTCAACATTCGTTGTAGGGGCTGGTGTTGGTACAGGAAGTGGCTCTGCCATGGTTACTTCCCTAATGCACTAGCGAGTTGTTGCAGCTCCGGGGAAGCGTCTGGATGAGACGCGAGTGCTTGAATAAGATTCTTTGCTGATTGCCCAGCTTGAGCTGCCTGTCCAGGCATGATTCCTAGTGCTTCTGGACCTGCTCCTGCACCCATAGGTGAGCCAGTAGTCACTGGTTCTGAAGGACGCTGTGTTGGAGCATTGAGAGGTGTCAGTTGCTGCATAGCGCTTTGCGCTGCGGCAGGGCTTCCGCCTTGCTGAGCTGCGGCGGCTACTTGTGATGGTGTAGCTACAGGAGTCTTAGGCGCTTGCGACATAGGCGCAGATGCCTGCATATCCATAAGCTGTGATGCGTCACCGTAATTAGGCATACCTGAGATATACCGTTGTGCTTGCTTTGATGCTGGTCCGCCATCGGTGCGTTGGCTCATAGCCCCTGGGCCTGAAATCAGTGCTGGCTTTTGTGCCTGTGGCATGATTTATTCTCCCTCTTGTAAAGTTTCGATGGTGCGGGCGGCATACTCGTGGAACGATTCTTTGTCATCCACGAAACTTGCTTGATGCTCTAGCATGTGGGTGAGTGTGTCGAACCCAGCTGCTATATCAACTAAAATTGCTGCAGTAGTATCTGCAAGCAGGGCAAAGAAATCCCACTTGGTTACCCGTGTAGGAATCCTGCCCTGCTCATTAGACATGTGTTACTTCATTGGCTTTCCGGCAGTGGTACCTGTACCACGTGTGCCTGAAGGCTGCTTGGTAAGAGTCAATGAAGACTTGCCCGTTGCTGCTGGGCCAGACTTCTTCTGGATAGCTGTCTTCTGTGTAACAGCCTGTGACGAACCGTGTCCGCCTTGGTTCTTTGGTGAAGGAACCTTTGTAGTCAATGATGACTTCATTGTTGCCATTTGTTTTCTCCTATAGGGATGAGTTGTCTCGCCAGTAACGTTAGGCTGGTGAGCGTCTGGAAACTGACGCAGCTAACTGCGGCGCTCCAGAAGATGAAATTCCTGCAAGCAGGTTCTGTAGTGCAGACCCACCTTGCGGTACGCCTTGTGGTGCAGCTCCTTGCGGAGCAGTAGGCTCCCCAGCAGGAGCCTGACCTGGGGCCTGTGCCTCACCAGCGGCTGCAACTGCCGGGGAAACTTGTTGGGCAAATGCCTCAGCAACAACATCTTCGATATTGTCACCCTTCTGGCGGCCCTTAATTGCTAGCGCAATTGCGTTAATAATCTTTGATGGGTCCTGTCCTTGAGCAGCCAAGGATGGGATTGCTTGTGCCATAGATGCAACAGCGGCAAGGAGAGAGTCACGAAGATTCTCAATCTCTACTGCTTCTTCTTCCATGGAGACGTTCATCTCCCATGGCATTTGACGACGCAAGAAGTCACGTGAGATAAGTTTATCACCACGAGCTTGTAGGCCGAAGATTAAAGCGCGGTTAGGGTCAAGGCCGGCCATCATGCCATAGGTGACATCGCACCAGTAATCGCCTTGAATGTCTTTCTTAGGAACATAAGTAATCTCGTAAGGTGCGCCAGCGTTTACGCCGCGTACTTCCTTCTCGACATCACCGAAGAGTGTCTCGTCCATGAGGAAGCAGATACGCATAACATGGCGAAACGACTCAGCGAATACAGCTTGTGCTGTCTTAACCTGAGTATCAAATCCACCCATAAGCGCTTCAACGCCACGGCCTGTAACAATAGAACCTGACTGCTGACCGAGGCGGCCTTGTGGGTAGCGTGAGCCAACCCGAAGCTCTTGGTCAAGAAGTTCTGACTCTTGGAAGATTCCGTTAGGAATGTCGAGGCCGACACGACGAATCTTCTCTGGGTTAGCAGAGCGGATGGTTGCGTCTGGGCCAATCTCAAGGACGTTAACATCGGAAGGCAAAGCAAATGGAGCCTGTACAGACTTCTGCGCTGCTTCCAGCTGCAAGGTAGCAAAGCGTGAGCGGGCTACCTGTACCCACATGATGTCGTCAAATTGTCCGCGTTGATGCTCGTCTGAGTCAATGCCAGGACGAACAGCGATGACGACAGGAATCTCGTCAATGAAATTCTTTACGCGGTCAAGGAGAAGATTGCTACGCTCTGGGATGAAGAGGATGGTTTCGTTCTTATCCACATAGCGGAATACCTCAAGAAGACGCTCAGAGTTGCGAGCCTCGTAAGGTCCACGGATAACAGACTCATGCTCTGGGAAATCGTTGCATAGCTCGCGTACAGTCTTCTGGTAGCGACGGGTATAGGACGTCAGCTTGCCGAAGCGGTCCCACTCTGGGTATGCGCCAATTGGGTTGTCCAAGCGAATCATTGGACGATTGTTTTCAAAGTCAGGCTCGATGATGAAAGGCAGCATGCCGTAGGTCAAGTAGCGGTCAGCGCCTGTGTACATCTGGGTCTGCAAGTTGCAGGAGTCACGATAGCCAGCGGCAATCATGGTGCGCTTGTCAGCGCGCTTCTTAGCGCGGTCTGAGATAGCGTCAGTTGAGTCACAGTTAAAAGCAGGAAGTGGAGCGATAACTTCGGCTACGTCGCGGGCAGCGATATCGATGAAGTTAGCCACCATAGGCTTGGGATAGTCAGATGAGAAAAGGTCAGGGAATACCTGTTGGATATTTCCTTGACGAATTGAAAGCAGGTCTGCCCAGCGGGCATCACGAAGATGGTAGTGGTCGCGCAGCTTGCGGACCTTAATACCTAACTCATCTATATCCAGTGCCATACCAGGTTCCTCCATTAGATGCCATTTGCTCTTGCAGCTTGGCGTACTCTTCTAAGTCCACAACTCGACGCTTGGCGAGCTGTCCTTTTGTTACAAACGGGTTCTTCACAAAAGAACCACCGTATGCGCCGGACTGATTGAGATAGTCGCGCATCTGCGTCTCTGCAAACCAGAGAGCCATTGGTCCGTCCTGCTTAGCCTTGGTGCCGGCAGACCAGGTAATCAACTGCTCGATAAGAGCCTTGATGTGTTCGTTATCGGCACGGGGCAATTCCAATAAGTTAGAACCTCTAATGTGTTTGCCTTGGTTGTCCAACGTGCCGAAAAGCTGTGCCATGGATGCGACGCCATACTCGGCGTCCATCTTGTTCGCACCAGTGTAGTGCTGCACGAGGCGGATGCCTCGGGTGGCAAGAAACTTGTTAATCTGTTCGTCTTGGGTGAGGAAGAGCTGAAAGGCGTTCTTCTCAATAACCCAGACCTTAGGCTTGTACTTCTCAGTCCAGCTGAAAATCAAGTCACGAATCTGCTGAGGCGTAGGGGCTGGCATACGTGAGGCTTCCAGCAAGTAACGCTTCTGGGTAGTTCTATCTCCAGCTAGCACGACGGAGAATGTATCTCCTGACATGGCTGGGTCCATGGAGCAGACAATGTACTGGTCGTTAAGCTGAGCGGGCTGGCCCGGTGCGCCTGGGATAAGCGGACCCACGGGACGCATTCCGCTGACAGAACCGCGTACATTCTCGGGTGTAAAGATAGCGGTAGACTCAACATCTTGCTGCTGGTACACCATAGCCCAAGTCTTTGGGTCAAGGACACCACGACGCTTCTTGAGGTTGTTACCATCCCAGCGCGGATACAATCCATCTGCATCTGGTTCTGTCTCATCGCCTGACCATGGGCGGTCTGACTTAGGCCAGAGCGTTACCCAATCTTTGGCTTCGTCTGCAAACTCTAGGACAGCCGGCATAGCTAGGTACGTCCAGGGCGATTCCCCTTCAGGGTATCGGTCTGGGTTACGCATCTCTCGGTACAAGTCAACTGGGTCAACGCGTGTACCTACAACCAGAATCTTGCCGGTAGGTCCCACACGAGTCAGGACTTCCTGCTGAATCCAACGAATCTGCTTCTCGTACTCATTAGCATTTGAGAGAGTCACACAGTCATCAAGAATAATCAAGTCGGCACGGGCACCGTAAATCTGCCCGCCAATACCCAAGGCCTGAAGGGTTGGGTCTTTTTCACCTGAGTCGCGTTCAATGTAAATTGCGTCTTGGGTCCACTTCTCAGCTGTGGCTTTGAAGCCTTCCACTGGAGCGTACCGCCTCTGCAACTCTGCCCACTGGGGCGCAGTCAGTCTTTGCTTGACGGCGTAAAGGAATTCCTTGGCCATCTGCTGGGTCTTAGAGACAAGCTTGATTCTTACATTTGGGTCTGTGACAATTCTGTAGGTCACATAATCAATACTGACCGTCATTGACTTGGCATGCTCTGGAGGCATGTTACAGAGGACGTAGTTCTTGAAGCCCTTTTCGTAAATCATGTTTGGGTGAAGCCAGGCTGGCTGGCCTTCTTCCAGAAGGGAGACTATGTTGCGCTGGTGCGGGAAGGTCTGGCTGGAGAGGTACTTGGTCCGAAAGTCCTCAAAGCTGATATTGGCATCTTCCTCAGCCACCTTGCCGGCACGACGCTTGATAACTCGGGCGAGGTCAATCGCCTCTTTGAATTGAGGGTCGCTAGCGCGGTAATACTCATATGACTTGACAGACTTGCCGACTGCGCGGCAAGCGTCTTCCACAGTCACGCCTTCTTCAATTAGCGCGAGAAGGCGCTTCTTGGCGTCCGGGGCGGACAAGGTAGCACCTGGGGCTAGCTTGTACGCACTGCGGTCAGTCACCTCGCTGAGTTTTTTTGCCATTGGGTAAAAATCCTTTGGGTGGTGCTGCCTATGGGCAGCCTTTGGGTTATCTTTGGGGGGCGCCCCCTAGGCGCCAAAAAAAACTTTTTTGCTTAATGGGAGCCTGCTGTGCTTACGGCTCCCTAACCCGTTAAGAGCCAGCCTCAGAGGGCTGGCTAGTAATACCCACCGTTCGTCTCAGCGGCATCTTCGCTGTGAGGCTCAGCTGCCTAGAGCCGAACGGGTAGACGTGTTTTATTTTATCCCCTATATATATTAAGGCGGGATAAAACACGCTTATCCCGCTTTTGTAGGGGTGATTTATGTCACACGCTCTATAGTCAGTATTTTATACTGGTTTTAGCGTAAAAATATTTTCTGATGGGTAGGGGTGAATCTCATTATTTGAGACAAATAGGGGTGCGCCGCTGGCCTATATTTAGAAAAAATATTTGGGTTGATAGTAATAGTAATAGTCACCCATAGTTAAAAACCCCGGCGTTGAGCACCGGCGAAATGACGTCGGATTCGTTTCCGAATCCCATAGGGGCATTACCGGGCGCGCTTTCCGGCGCGCTTCCGACTCGTTGTGGGGTGGTCAGTGCCCGTTATTGGTATGTTACCGCACGGTAACAACGCGTTCGGGCGTGTTGCGACAGGGTGGTGAGGGGACTGTTTCACAGCCTCGAACCGGTGCCGGTGCCTGCAATTGGTGCCAGGAATAGGGAACCGAATCGGCGCCTAATCCGTCTAACCTAATGAGCAGGCAAGGTGCCGGACTCGTGAGAGGATAGAAAAATGAACCTAGAAGAAGCACTGGCAAACTTGAAGCCTGAACCAATGACAGCCGATGAGATAGCCAGATGGCATGAATTTATCGATAAATTGACAGCGCCAGGCGCCTAAATCGTTATGAAATCGTTATCAAAATCTGACGTTATGACTTGCATTCTTGCCAGATTCCGGCTGTAATAGTGCTAGTGGATAACAGTATCCACGCTCAATGAACAGGACTAAACTATGTGCTATATCGTCGAAATTCGCGGACGTGGCGTAATGCCCCATGAATTCGCCACTAAGCAAGAAGCGGAAGACTACGCCGTTACGATGACAGTGTGGCAAGGTGGACAGTATCGAATCTCCCGCGTACGTCGTGGACTAGTGAAGGTGGAAGCATGAGCCGGCGCTATTTATTGACCCGATTCATGGTCCGCGCTGTCTTCTGGACCGCGCTACTATGGTGCATATGGCAAGTAGTGACTCATCTATGGTGGACCGGTTCCGGCTTCACCTGGACTACTAATCCATTCGGGAACTAATGCGCGCCTACTGTCCACCGGTTCGCCGGTGGATAGTGGGAGAGTCTTAGCAACTCTCACAACTACTACAGAATAGGACTAAAAGAATGACAGTAAAAGAAGCAACGTGTGCCGAACGCATAGCCGAACACATAGCCAATGAAGAAGAGGCTATGAAGGCTATCTATGAGGCTATAGATTCCGATAACGACCTAGACCGTGAGCAGGGCTACGAGAGTTTATATGATTATGCTCTAGGCGTTGACACGCGCCAGGAGACGATTATTACCCTCTCATGGGGAGGTCCGGCGAGCTATCTAGAAGTAACCCACCGTGGCGCGGAAGTGTATACCGTTACTTATCGCTTCTCCGATTGGTTCGATACCGCCACCGTGGAGGTGGGAGAGGATTCTCCTCTTTACCAATACGCGCGCGAGGTTATCGAATTGCAAGAGGTAAAGTAGCCATGAGCGAGGTACACGCTGTCATCTATTACATAGACCGAAAGACCGGCGAGGAATGGAATCGCCGGGCCACCTTCTTAAATAATCAAGTTTATGGCGATTACTTATGGAACAACGCAGACAGAATCAAGCGAACCGACGTCGTTAATGAGCTATGGCGCAAGTGTGCCGAATGCGATTGGTGGGATTCTGACCCTAGCTTCTTCACGCGTGATGGGGACGATTGGTACTGTTCTATTCATAAGGAAGCCATCCCATGCGGGGCATGCGGGCTGTATGACCGGGCAGAAGTCCACCAATGCGAGCTAGAAGAGGTGACAGCATGAGCGAAATCTATACATGCCACGCGCCAGGCTGTAGCGTGACTAACGCGCAAGATGAGACCCTTGAGGATTACTTCCACTGTGAGATTCATGCAGGAACGGTGGAAGAATGAGCGACGGTAAATTAAGAATAAAAGAATGCCACGCGCTGGAATGCTTCAACCATGCCAGGGACGGGGAAAAGTTCTGTTTATTCCATATGGGAAGTGACAGCACACCGCCACCGGCGAGCGAGCCGGTGTGCGGGGATTGTCTCTATCCATTGGCAGAAGGCTGTTTATGCGCTAGCAAGTAACCGCAAGTAACCCCTACCGGCGACGGTGGGGGTTATTCTGCTATTTAGGCACCATTACCGCCCGCGCTTCTGTCCTACGCCTGCAACACGCAACCACCGAGAGAGTTGACACGGACGGTTTATTGAGTATATTACGACCCACGAGGCGCACAAGCCTCCATTACCGCCCAGGAAACCGATAGGAGAGCGCACGACATGACCGATTCAGAACGACTCACGAAGATGATTGACGGCATACATGAAGCGATGGGAGATTCATACCGCGCCGGACACCGCGACGCCACCGCTGAGATACTCGGGGAAGCGATTAACGCACTGAAACTACGAGGCAACTGCGATGTAGCTATCGCCGTGCTGAAGGGACTCATGGAATGATTATCATAATTATTTCCGCCCTCGCTGCCGTTGGGGGAGCGTTGCTAGAGAACGCTTTGCATAAGTTCGAGAATCGCGAGTGATATTTACTACTGACCTACCCGCTGCCTGTAAAGGCATGGACGGAGATATGTGGTATCCCGAAGCTATCCGCGTTAATGTCGGCTCTACGCCTTCACCACGCGCACAGGCCACCATTGACGATTCGATAACAGCACTTGCTATCTGCTCGACCTGTCCGGCACGCGAGGCGTGCCTTCAAGCCTCGATAGATAATGCCGAAGAGTACGGAATATGGGGCGGAACATTCCCCTATGAGCGACACACCGTCTCACCATTTCGAGAAGTTACCGACCATGGATTCATATGGCAGGCAAAGATTCGCAAGTTTGCAGAACAGAAAGGCTTAACATGTCCCCCACTTCCACAGCCCACACCAGGCTACGAAAAACCAGACGGTTCCATTTTTACGCTGCATCACTCGCAACCGTGGGGCTAGTCTGGATTAGCATGCCCTACACACCGGTCAAAGAACGCACTGCAAGCCCTAAGAGCTACGCTAAGCGCCTCTATATGCAACAAGGTGGCAACGCCTCACAGTGGGCTTGTCTGGACCGTCTATGGACAATGGAGAGCAACTGGCGAGTCAATGCCGTAGGCGATAAGACAACACAAGGCCGAGCTATTGGCATCGCTCAGGCTCTGCCGGCGGATAAGATGGCTCAGATGGGATTAGACTACAAGTCTAACTATCAGACTCAGATTCGTTGGGGCTTGCTCTATATCAAACTGCATTGGAATAACAACGCGTGTGTGGCGCTACGCCACGAGCTACGAAAGGGCTGGTACTAATGGAAGATTTAATCTATCCCATCATTGACCCAGCCGATGAGCTATGGAAAGATAGCGCCAACTGTGCCGGCACAGATACCGAAGCATTCTTTACCAGCAACGACAACAAGGGCGACGACAGAGACACCACAATTCTGCGCCGTATTTGCGCCGGTTGCTCAGTCAAGAACGAGTGTCTGGATTATGCGATAAAATATAGCCAGCTAGGATGGTGGGGCGGAACCACCGAGGCGGAGCGTAAACGCATCCGCAGAAAGGTTAGCTAATGACATACGATTTTTTTGGACAAGAATGGTACGGCGCATGCGGTGCCTGTGGCACCGAGCTATTTGCGCCAACTAAAGGCGAATACCTACTACAATACTCGATACATACACATTCTCAAGACTGCTTAGGAGGCTGGTAATGACACACGATAAATTACTGAAAGAGATAAATCAATTTCATGGCGAGACGGCGATTGCTGATTTATTGTCAAACGCCCTTCGCGCAGTAGTGGAATTGCATAAGCCACAAGAAATTACTTTGCCTAATGGCGAATGGGGAACTAATTGTATTTTATGCGATGGTTTTGATTACCCCTGCCAAACCATTCAAGCCATTGAGAAGGAGTTAGAATAATGGACTACCAAACAGAGCTAGATGTCTTCTGCACATGGTGCGAGAAAGACTTTAAGGATGTCATGGTATGGGTGGGCAAGGAATGGAACAGTTGGAAATGCCCCGAGTGTGGAAAGGAACAGCTCGATGACCGCCACCAATGAGCCGCTAGTATTTGTAGCCATTCTGGCTAAGCAAAAAGAAAAGATGTTACCAGCATGGCTAGACTCACTATCCAAGTGGGACTATCCCAAAGACCGGATGATTCTCTTTATCCGTAGCAACAACAACACCGACAACACTGAGCAGATACTGCGCGATTGGTGCAACGAGAACGCCAAGTGGTATCGCCATGTGGTTGAAGACTACCGCGATGTAGAAGCACAGGTGCAGGAGTACGGCGTACATGAATGGAATCCCACACGCTTTAAGGTACTCGGAGATATACGAGAGACGAGCATTAACGCAGCATGGCAGGCAGATGCAGACTTCTATTGGGTGGTGGATGTAGATAACTTCGTCGCGCCTCATACCCTACGCACCATGATTAGCCACAACCTGCCGGTGGTAGCACCGCTACTCATGTGCGTTGATACTGAACAGCCTGCCTACTCGAACTACCATTTGTTAGCTAATGTGCGTGGCTACTTCCTTGACGACATGCGCTACTACCAGGTGCTGAAGCATGAGATAACAGGACACATCATCTGTGACGTGGTTCACTGCACCTATCTCATACGCAAGGATGTCTTCGAGCATGTACGCTACATGGATGGCACTGATGACTACGAGTACGTTATCTTTAGCCGCGCCTTGCGCAAGCTGGGCATACCGCAATACCTAGACAACACGCAAGTCTACGGCTGTCTTTCCCTACGGGAACGAGTTGATGAATGCGTCAAGACAATGGAGATAATCAATGCCAACTCTTGATGAGATTCTCGCCAAGAAAACTCTCAACGGCGGATGGACTAAAGAAGATTTAGAGTCATGGGGAATTGCTTGGCCGCCACAAAAGGGATGGATGAAGGAATTACTAAAGGAGAATACCAATGGCCGTCAAACCAACTGAGCTACGCAAGGTTATCGCCATGCTAGAAGGCGAGGCGCCTGACGTTGAGACACTAGCCAAGGATGTATTCGAGGCAGTGGAAGATATGCTCAACCTTCGCAACCGCTATGTGGTATTCGTTGTCCACCCTAGCCTGAACCTCATTCAGGCTGTCGGCCCATACGATACAGTTGAGAAGGCAAAGAAGGATTACGTTAAGCGAGTGGGAATATATGACCGACAGACACGCATCCAACTTGCTTTACTCAAGCACCCCGACCAAATTGTATCAGACTAATTTTTCTGATATAATTTACTTATGAAATCATGTGGCATATGCAAGGCAGTAAAGCCTTTGGAATCTTTTGCTCTAAACTATCAACAGAAATCAGGTAGAAGTGTTTATTGCAAGGAATGCTTAGCCGCAAAATCACGAGAAGCCTACAAAGCAAACCCCAAGAAAGAACAGAGCAGAAAAAAACAAGCAAGAAAGGATGACCCAAGGAAACAAAAGGGTTATCAACTGAAGTCTAAATTTGGTATTACGATTGACGAATATGAACAGCTATTCAAGAAGCAAAAGAATAGATGCGCTATTTGTAAATCAAAAAAGCACAACGGCAAAGGCTGGCATGTGGACCACGACCACGCTACCGGCAAGGTAAGGGGAATCCTTTGCCTTAATTGCAACACGGGCATCGGAATGTTGCGCGATGATGTTGCAATACTACAAGCAGCTGTGCTATATTTGTCTGACTAATAGATGTGGTGGCTGGTTACTAGTCCTTTCACAGCCGCCATCGCTCCCGCAAGGTAGAAGCGACAAGAAAGCCCGCCGGTAAATCCCGACGGGCTTCTTTGTTTTGTGTCTTCCCCTTACACAAAGCTATCTCTTGGGGTTGTCCGTACTGTAGAAACCGCTGGCATTAAACTTTACCGCTGGCACATTATAGATTCGCACAAGTGGCGTACTGCAACAGACGCACTGATACTCTGGCTCAGCCTCATGGACGCTTCGTTCGATATAATGATAGTCACCAGCTGAAGGACAGCTATCATTTATACACTCATACTGATATGTCGCCATGCTCGCCACCAATCGGACAGTTGTCTACACAATTCCAGAACAACTCCATGTACGCCTTGCCTTCGACTCGGCGTATCTCGGTGTAACACTCAGAGTCATGCATATACTTTGTCATTCTTCACCCTTTGCAAATGGATTAGCTCCACCAAGAAAGTTATTTAACCGGCGCAATGCGCCATCCACCTTACGGTGTGCAGTGGTGTCGCTGACCTGTAGTGTTTCAGCTATTTCGTTAAAGGTTAGCCCCTCAAAGAATTTCATTTCCAGCACGAGCTTATCCTGCGGGTCAATCTTAGATAAGGCACGGCGTATATCCATCAGCTGGATAACATAGTTGCCACCCTCGGCAGGGTTACCGCCGCCGGATACTTTGGGCTTACTGCCATCGGTGGTATTAACAATAGGCGCCTTGATAGGAAAGGCTAATGGCAACATCTCCGACAGACTAATGGCGTCGTAGTATTGCTCATCGCGTATCTCATAGCCTAGCTTCTGCGCCTTAGCGCGCCGGCAATACTTATCTGCAAGGCGAGTCAGCGTCTTGCCTAGCTTACGCACACCCATCTTGTATTCATCTGAATCAAGCGGATGGTCAAGCCATTCTTTAATCTTATCCTGACGTTTAAGTGTCCACACCATTAGCTCTTGCGTCACGTCAGAGACGTCGAAGTATGTGTGGTAATGACGATGTACCTTGCGAGCTACCGTTACTGCTATCTCACGAGACTCTTGCAGCCAGCTATCTGCTACCAACTCCACACCTTTTTGTCTACGGTGAATGACTTGTTGATAATCGGAACCAAGTGTGGTGTTACGGTCTTACCGTCAACGTGCAAGATAGCAAAGCCTTGCTGCCATGTGAATAGCCCAGCCTTGATATATTTTGCATGCTTGAGGTTCATTAGATGCCCGACTTCCAAACCCCAAACAGTCTTTCCTTTACCAGCCCAACTCTGCGTCCAATGGGTAAGTCCCATTCGGTGTGTATGCCCGCAGACAACACTGACGCCTGCCCTCTTTGCGAGTCCAAGAGCAGTTGCTCCAGCAGTAGGCTGGATGTTGCCTTCATCTCCGTGGACAAGTATCCAATTAGGCGCGAGTTCGTAGGGCTGATGGTGATATGTAATTCCAAGTTCATCAAGCTTGAGAAACTTCTCAATCTCCAACTCAGGTAAGCCGAGCAATCCTGGTGCTTTAGATTTAAGCTTGTTGTACAGTCTGTCACTGTGATTTGACCGGCTGATATGCGAGATACCAAGTGACTCAAGTAATCTAACGGTGATGTCTCTGTGCTTTGCGATGTCATAGTTCCACTCTCCGCCGTAGCCTTCTTCCCAACGACTGATTTGTGGGAAGTCAATCTCATCGCCGACGGATACAACTTCGTCCGGCTTGTATGCTTTAATAAACTTTGCTAGTGTGTCGGTTGCACCGACGTCGTGGAAAGGACTTTGCAAGTCTGAAATAACAACTATTGTTTTCATTGTTAATCTACCTTATTCCTAAATCGTTCTAAAGTATCATGGAAGAAAACCTTTTGTTGCTCGCTCATATTCTCGGGATACTTCAACTCAATAAGTTTTCCAACAGCATCTTCAAGATTTTTGAATCGCGCTTCCCTTAATGTGTATCTATCAGTCATTTGAGAAGCGCGACATCTGTCACTCAACTCAGATAAATTACGTTGTAAATTAAAAATTAATGAGCCATTAGCGTCTAATTGTTTTTCAAGGTTTTCAATGCGCTTGATAAGTTCTTTTTTTCTCATTGTTTCGGCCATACCCCTCGTTGCACCATCAGTCCGATGACGCCGTAGTTTGCTAGGTCCTTGAAACTATCTTCAATGCTCTCGTGCTGTGGCTTGATGCCATCCTTTTTCATAAGGTTCTTGAGTCGCTCAAACTTATCGCCAATGCGTACCAGCAAGCCGTTGATAGGGCCACCGTGTGCGTTGTTGATATTGCCGGGGCCGTAGTCCAACTGCTTGGTGATAAGCAAGTTGCCAATCTCGTCCATTACTTCCCAGACATTGGCGCAGAATTCCTTGTGGGAGGCAGGGTAATTGTTATTTGGCCCGTCGTCGTGTCGCAACTCTGCACGATAAACCCCGCCTGAAGGATAAAATTTAAGGCCATCTCTAAATCCTTGTGGTTCTGGAACGACTGTTTCACTCATATCCCTATCCTTCCGCTTGTCCTTGATATATGTAGTTCTTGCTTTCTTCATCGAGCTGGTAAAAGTATATCAGGTCAGTACCATTCTCCATGTGTTGTACCAACTCAATAGTATCTAGCGCCCAGAATACAGGCGGCACCTGCGCCCCATCTTTGGGGCCATAGATGAAGGTTGGCTCAGCGACCACGCTGCACCGACATAATGTCATCAACGGTAATCAGGAATCCTTTGCTTGGGTTAGGCTCCTTCTCATTGCTGATGGGTCTGCCGTAACGGTTAATAGCTTCTTTCAAATCATTGGTGGTAGCGATGATGACCAGCTGCTCAAGCACAAATGCCCAGCGGTCTGCCTTAGTCTTCATCAAGCCTGACTCAACCCAATTGTGTGTAGCCCGTGAGTAGAATGCAGTCTCAATGTAGATGTTACCGGTCTGCACCCAGCGCCTATCGCGCTTTACTTCTACGGTCAGCCCGCCAGTGAGGATGTCATTGACGAGCTGCTCGCCATCGTGCCCATACGAAAAGTCTAAGTCAAAGTCTGACATCTCCGGTGTCATTTGTTCTCCTGCACCACGGTAATCGTTATCTTGCCACCGGTAGCGGTGTCATATTTGCTGGCTGTTTGAATAGCTTTTGTGACTATCTTCTTGGCTTTGGCCAAGTCATCAACCATGACGCCACCTGTCAGCGCATCCATAGCGCCAAGAGCAAACTGCTCGCCACTGCCTGCGACATACAGGTTATTCACTGTACGCTCCCACGAGTAGTCTTCATCAATGCGGTACACCTCACCCTTGACAACGACAATCCAGATGTTGTCATTCTCAACGGAGGCATCGCCCTTGTTAATCTCATAGCCCGCCTCGCTAAAGGTACGGCGCATAGCTGGGATAAGCTGACGGGTAACATACTTGTCAATGTCTTTGGTGTTAATCACTGGTGGTGCGAAGTCATGTTGCAGCAGGTTGATACCTCGCACCGCACCAGCACCGGCAAAAACGATGTTGCTATTCTTAAATACTTTACCGCCTGGTATGTTGATAGCAAAGCCATCTGAGTCAGAGGATTGCGAATCAGCCCCGACTACTACCCAGTCAGGGCCTTGAATCGCTGCGATGGTTGTCACGCCGCTATCCTCTCGGTGAACCAGTCGGAACCATACTGCAAG
>Ga0208865_1000044_pt1 | contig 40845 bp, 43 predicted proteins | sample CryBogCBE02Aug09_FD_184565 | JGI IMG/M metagenome (GOLD analysis project Ga0208865, IMG submission 184565) | Freshwater microbial communities from Crystal Bog, Wisconsin, USA - CBE02Aug09 (SPAdes) (version 2) | ecosystem: Environmental > Aquatic > Freshwater > Lake | place: Crystal Bog... | reverse complement strand
TTTACATTTTTGGTCTCTTGGGGTTGAAGAACAGTTCTACATCTTTTGGCCAATGTTGGTACTTCTACTAACAAAAAGTAAGTTGCATGCCAGACACTCTGTTCGCATTTTTGGCTCATTAACTTTTATCACTTCCCTCCTTTTTGCAGTGTGGCTATTGCCCCGTTCGCAGCCTTGGGCGTTTTTCTCTCTTCCGACGCGAGCATGGGAGCTCGCCTTAGGCGCAATATTGGCAACGGTGATAAGCCATGTACCAAAAATCGATCATAAATTGATTAATATTTTTGGATTTTTTGGATTGCTTCTCGTTCTGTTTTCTGGATTTTTTATTCGCAGTGCTAGTCAGTTTCCTGGTTTTCTTGCTCTCATTCCAACGGTTGGTGCAGGACTAGTCATTTTTGCTGGTGCCCATAAAGGGAAAACGCTTACAAGCAATTTATTGAGTGAGGCTCCATTGCAATATATAGGAAAGATTAGCTACTCTTTGTACCTATGGCATTGGCCATTATTTGTTATTCCAGCAATCATTGTTGGGCACTCTTTGTCTTGGCCGATTCGCTTACTTCTCTTTGCCCTTACTTTTGTCACCGCTTCACTATCCGAGAGGTGTATTGAACAGCCTTTCAAAGCTGGTTTACTCACCTATTTAAAACCTAATCGAACATTTTCAATCACCATGATTTCAATGGTGTTGATCATCGCTGCCGCATTCACCTTCCGATACGAGTCCCTTCACGGATTTAGGCCATTCAAGATTTTTAGCTCCGCAACTTCCCCCGTCTCACCGACGCAGGGAGGTGCGAGATCTGCAACGGTTGATCACCCCGTTCCAAAGAACTTGAGACCATCACTATTTAATGCTAAGAATGATCGATCCATTAACTATGCCGATCACTGTCACACGCAGTTAAATATGACAGCTTCCACCGCTCGTTGTTTATATGGCGACTTAAATTCCAAAACAACTATTGCCCTATTTGGTGACAGTCACGCCCTTGCCTGGTTTCCTGCCGTTAACAAGATTGCAAAACTTCACCATTGGAAGCTCTACTCGCAAACGATGTCATCCTGTGGCCCAGCAGATATTCCTGCGTGGAGCCCCTCTACTGGTTCACTTATGCAAAATTGCCCAATCTGGCGGGAGTCTGCGGTCAACAAGATAATAGCTGCCCACCCACTATTTGTTTTGATGGGTGGAACTCGAGGTTTTGAAACTCTCAATGCTCAAGGAAATGTAGCAAGCCCACCAGAAAATCATTTGATCTGGGAAGCTGGCGTTAAACGTAACATTGAAAAATTTAAGGCAGCAGGTGTAAAAGTGATTCTGCTTTCAGATGTTCCTGTAGCAAATGGTGATCCAGTCGTTTGTCTTTCTGCCCATCCCGATAGTTCTAACGCCTGTGCAAACCCAGTTTCAAAAGCTATCGATGTCGGATGGCTTGAGACAGAACGTAAAGTTTCCAATGATGAAGGCGTTGCACTCATAGAGCCTCAGATGTGGGTCTGCCCAACTGACCCCTGCCCTGTAATTATTAAGGATATCCTGGTCTACTTTGATCCGGGACACATGACTGCCACATTCTCAGCCTCTCTTTCGCCCAAATTAGACAAGGCAATTTCAAAAGCTCTCCATTAGCTTCTCAAAATCCTTTCAAAAACCCTTGCGCAGATTCCAAGACAAGAGAATTATCTATCTTACGACAGAACAAAGGAGTTTGTCATGAAAGTCCAAGGATTGATTACCGGAAAGCGCGTCCATACAATTTCTGCAGAATCAACTATCAATGACCTTGTTGAAAAATTATCGGCGCTTAGAGTCGGTGCACTCGTTGTTTCCCCAGATGGTAAGAAAATCGATGGGATAGTTTCCGAGAGAGATGTAGTTGCGGCGATGCCAATTCATTTTCACGAGTTGGATAAATTGCATGTCAGAGACATCATGACAGCGAGCGTCACAACGGCTAGTGCTGAAAATCAAGTTTTGGACTTGATGAATTTAATGACGGATAAACGTATTCGTCATATTCCAATTGTGGATGAATCTGGATTTTTGGTCTCTATTATTTCAATCGGAGACATTGTCAAAGCCCACGTAAACGAACTTGATGCCGAACGCAACGCACTTATTGATTACGTACAAAACCCTCGTTGAACGGAAAAAGACCCCGAAGCTAATCGGGGTCTTTTCTTAACTATTTAGTCCGTTGGATTCCCAGCAGACTTCGCAAGTGAAGTAAGCACACGATAACCGATGACCGCAAACAGAGTTCCGTTTACGATTCCATTAAATGTGTAACTTCCGCGAGTCCATGACATATCCGCAGTACCGATGATGAGTGTTGTTGCTGCAACAATTAAATTGGTTGAAATAGAGAAGTTCACTCGATTTTCAATCCAAATCTTTGCACCAAGAACTGCAATCATTCCGTAGAGAACCACTCCCACGCCACCAAGAACACCGACAGGTGTTGCGCTCAGAATTGCTCCGAACTTTGGTGAAAGAGAGAGTAGGACCGCACCTGCGGCAGCAACCCAATATGCGGCCGTTGAATAAATCTTTGTAGCTGCCATTGTTCCGATGTTTTCAGCATAGGTAGTCGTTCCTGAACCGCCACCAGCACCAGCAAGTGTGGTTGCTAGGCCGTCAGCAAAGAGTGCCTTGCCAATTTGATCATCCAAGTTCCTGCCGGTCATTGCCGACACAGCTTTAATATGCCCCACATTCTCTGCCATAAGAACAAGTACTACAGGCAAGAAGAGAACAATTGCGCTCATTTTGAAGGATGGACTTGTGAAGTGTGGCATTGCAACCCACTTTGCTGCTTTGAACGCATCAAATTTCACATCGCCATGCACAATTCCAAATACGTATCCCACAACTACTCCACCAAAGATACTAATTCGATTGATAAAGCCTTTTGTGACTGCTCCAATAAGTGCAACAGCCGCAAGAGTGACGATTGCTACTAGTGGCCCCTTCTGGAAGTTGCCCTTAGCGGCGCCAGCCAAGTTAAGACCAATGATCATGACAATTGCTCCGGTAACAACTGGTGGAAGTAGCCAGTTGACCCATCCGATACCAAATTGGTTCACAATTAAACCAACTACTGCGAGCAATACACCCGTTGCCACAACTCCGCCCAGTGCTACTGCCATTCCACCTTTTGTAACAGCAGCTGCAATAGGAGCTAAGAAAGCAAAAGATGATCCCAAATAGCTGGGAACTCTATTTCGGGTAATTAATAAAAAGAGTGCGGTTCCGATACCTGAAAAAAACAAGGTAGTCGTTGGTGGCAACCCAGTAATGATTGGGACTAAAAATGTTGCACCAAACATTGCAACAATATGTTGGATTCCGATTCCAATGGTTCTAGGCCATGTGAGTCGTTCCTCAGGCAGTACAACTTCTCCCGCCTTGATCGATGATCCGCTTCCATGAAGTGTCCAAGAGAATAGCGACATTGAGTTCCCTTCAATTGACTTATGGGGAAGCCGGTGGGGAATGCAGATCTAGGTTACGCCTGCTTAAAGACCAGAAATATATGCTCACACATAACGACACGCGGGAGATTAGGGCAAATCACCCTTTTTTCAAAGAATCAGAGTTCTAAATCAAACCTTCAAATAACGACGTAGAGTCCAAATAGAAGCTAGTGCTGAGACCAAAAGTCCAACTCCGAGCAGTAACGCTGAGGCTACCCAGACATCAGACCATAAAAAGAAACGTGTAAAGGTAAGTAATGGTGCAACACGTGAATCAACGAGTGCTTTAAAGCCGGCTAAAAATCCAGTTGAAATAACCCACCCGATAACGGCTGACATCAGGCCTTCAAGAAGGAAAGGAAGCTGAATTGAAAATGATGAAGCGCCAACAAGCTTCATAACTCCAGTTTCGCGGCGCCTATTAAAGGCCGCTAAACGTAATGTATTACTGATGAGCAGCGCAGCTGTTAATACAGATGCGATACCAATCAGCAGTGCTCCGTCGCGCAGAACACCAAGCAATTTAAAGAATTTATCAAGAATAGTTCTTTGATCTTGCACCGTATCTACGCCTGGACGACCAGAAAACGCACTTTGGATTACTGGGTATTGAGTTGGATCTTTTAACTTAACTCGAAAACTCTCCGGCAACTGTCCCGCCGTAACATTTTGGGCTAATGCCGAGCCCTTAAACTGTTCTTGAAAATGTTGATATGCAGTCGCTTGTGACTCGTAAAAGACATTTTGAACAACTGGAAGGGCTTGTAAATCTTTTTGAATTGAAGCACGTTGAGCGTCTGTTACTGCGCCACCGGAACAAGAAGATGACTCGGAGAGAGTCCCGCATAGAAAGACAGATACTTCAATTTTGTCATACCAATAATCTTTCATCACGCGCACTTGTGAGTTTGCTAGAAATCCAACGCCAAGGAGAGTCAATGAAATTGCGACAGTGATGACTACTGCAAAGGTCATTGTTAGATTACGGCGCAGCCCAATTCGGACTTCACTGAATACAAAACTTGCGCGCATGGATTTAGCCTAACCTGTATACCCGTAAACACCGCGAACTTGATCGCGAGCAACGTGTCCTGAATCTAGCTCAATAACTCTCTTTCTCATTTGATCCACAATTCCAGCGTCGTGAGTTGCCATAACTACGGTTGTGCCGTCACGGTTAATCCGATCTAAAAGCTTCATAATCCCAACACTTGTTGCTGGATCTAGATTTCCAGTGGGCTCATCAGCGATCAAAATCATCGGTCTACTGACATATGCACGGGCGATTGCCACCCGCTGCTGCTCACCACCTGAAAGTTCACTTGGTTTACGGTCAGCTTTTTCTTCAAGTCCAACAAGTTCCAAGACTTCTGGCACTTCTCGGTTAATTTCTTTTTGAGAAAATCCAAGCACATGGAGTGTAAACGCAACGTTTTCAAAGACTGTCTTATTCGGTAACAAGCGAAAATCTTGAAAAACAGTTCCTACTTGGCGTCGCAACTCTGGAACCTTATGGTCAGCTAATGTGCTGAGCTCTTTTCCCGCAACAACAATATTGCCAGCAGTTGGTTGCTCTTCCCGCAATACAAGCCTCAAGAATGTTGATTTACCTGAGCCAGAAAGCCCGACTAAGAAGACAAACTCCCCCTTTGTGATCTCAATGCTCACGCGATCAAGGGCTGCGCGATCCTGCTTGGGATACATCTTCGTTACGTTCTCAAACTTAATCACTCATGTAGTTTAGTAAGCGAAAGGAAGAATCTTGGGAAATTCAAGCAACCTAGCCTGTGAATATCTACATAGCCCACCGCTTGATACGCGTAAAAGTATTTAGTTTCGGCTCATTCTCCAGCGAATCCCGGCCTCGATGAATCCATCAAGGTCGCCATCTAGAACTGCCGCAGGATTGCCGACTTCGTAATCTGTTCGGAGATCTTTGACCATTTGATATGGAGCAAGTACGTATGAGCGCATCTGATTACCCCATGACCCACTGTTGTCACCCTTCAGAGCATCGATTCGGGCACGTTCTTCTTGTCTACGTCTTTCAAGAAGCTTTGATTGCAAGACAGCCATGGCGGTAGCTTTATTTTGAATTTGAGACCGTTCGTTTTGACATGAAACAACTATTCCTGTTGATATGTGAGTAATTCTTACAGCTGAATCAGTTGTATTAACGCCCTGACCACCTGGTCCTGATGAGCGATAAACATCAACTCGAATTTCCTTTTCGTCAATATCAATATGATCAGATTGCTCTACTACCGGAACAACTTCAACTCCTGCAAAAGAAGTATGTCTGCGACTTTGGCTATCAAAGGGTGAAATGCGAACCAATCGATGCGTTCCTTGCTCAACTGAAAGTGTTCCATAAGCATATGGAGCACTCACGCGGAAAGTTGTTGATTTAATTCCGGCTTCTTCGGCATAAGATGTTTCAAGTACGTCAACTTTGTATACGTGTCTTTCACAATAGCGTAAGTACATACGCATAAGCATTTCAGCCCAATCAGCAGCCTCAACGCCACCAGCTTCAGAACGGATTGTCACAAGTGCATCCCGTTCGTCGTATTCACCACTCAGTAAGGTGTGAACCTCTAAATCTCTAATCGCTTTCGTTACATCATCAAGTTCGTTGCCAGCATCGGTAATAGCTTTCGAATCTTTCTCGTTTTGAGCAAGCTCGAGCAGTATGGGTACATCTTCAAGTCGACGCCGAATGGTTGTCACCCGATTAAGGGTTGCTTGAACACGAGAGAGTTTGCTTGTTACTACTTGTGCCTTTTCAGGATCATCCCAAAGATTCGGCGCGCTGGCTTCTGCCTCAAGAGACACTGCATCTGCATGCAATTTAGGGAGGTTTAAGACTTTTTCGATGCTAACAAGGGTCGCGTCGAGAGCCTTTACCTCCTGTAAGTACTCGCGAGCGGCCATGAGAGAAGACTAATGGCTAACGGGATCCACCAATAATTGAAGTGGCACCTATCTTGGAATGAATTTCATTGGTTGCGTAGCCAATCCCTAGAGGCAGTTCAATTAGAGGTGGGATCGTTGCCACAATAATTGCCTCTACCTGGTCACTCGCGCAGCTCCAAGATTGCATAGAAATTCCAGAAGTTCGAAGCCTCGATAGAGAAATTTCATTTTGAAAATATATTTCTGCTGTGTTGCAATCGAGTGGAACTCTGTAACTAGAACCATCTGGATTATTACTATCAAGCGTACGGTCACCAGAGTAATATCGAGAAAGTGAAATTGCATGTGCCGCCTTGGTAATAGCTACATCACCAATTTCAGTTAACTGACGTTTTGCGAGGTAAGCATCAGAAATATCAATAATTGTGAATGAGAAGACCAGTAATAGTAAGAAAAGTGTCATGATCAAAATTGAAAGCGAGCCTCGCTCCTCATAGATAGATTGTTTGATGTCTCTCATCATCTCCACGCATCGACGATCTGAGTATCGCTAGCTCTGTATATTTGCGGTCCCACACTTATAAAGCGAAATATTCCAGACATATTTCTGGCAGGCTGACTCAGCTGAATAGTTACCTCGACCCGACTCTCAGGAGTAAGGCATGGATTCGACGAGCAAGTAACAGAGACGGTTGGAATCTCATGAATCCCGTCTGGGATAAGCACCGATTGCGAAAATGTATTTATTAAAGTTTGTAGTCTGGCATCCTCAAAGTCTTGGCTTGGGCTTGTTATATACGCGCGTGCACTTTGTTGTGCTATTTCATGAATATCTGCAGAAATCATCGATGAATGCCCCACAGCACCCAAATAAATTATGATCGGGAGAAAAAGAGGCAAGGCGAGAATCACTAACTCAATAACTGCGCTTCCCTTTTCGTCAGATAAAAATTGTCCAGTCCACGTTCTTGTCATTCTTGCACTGCAACTCCGGTGCTTTTAATTTGATCACCGCTTGGTAGCAGAGGAGTTATTGAAGGAATTCGGGTTTGGTTTGTCCCCGATAAAAGCGAGCCTCCTCCTGGAAGAGGGATACTAATTACGTCCCTATTGATCGGAGCACTATCTGGAACTAGTCCCATTGCAGACACTGCTACAAAACTTTGAACAGTTTGTTCAATTGCCATCCGACTATATACACCGATTCCAAGCTGAAGGACACTTAAAAATAGAATCATTAGTGGAATTAGCGTCAGTGCACTTTCTACGTTACCTGTTTCTTCGAAAAAGTAATTTTTCATCCTTGTATTCCATTCATGGAATCAAGTGAATTTCGAAGGATACTTTGAATTCTTGGTGCTGCTAAAGTCCAAATTCCTGTAACTAACCCAGTGGTCATGAGAACAACAAGTACCCAGCCTGGTACATCGCCACGTTCATTGGTGAGAAATTGGGCTGAGACTTCTCTTGCTTGTAAGTATCTGCTCAGTACAAATATTTTCACTCTCTTGTTCACTGTATCTTTCGTCTCTATTCGCATATTTCTCCTGTCCTAGGGTTTCTGAATTTGAAAATTAAAGCTCAATGGTTAGAGGCCAACAGTTCTTCCGAGAGCGAAGTAGGAGGGCCAAAGTGCAAAGAGAACGGAAACAGGCAGAATGAGAAATACGACAGGGATCATTAAGCCAATCTCTGCTTTGCCAGCAGATTCAAGTAATTTACTTCGCTGCTGTTGACGCACCTCTTCTACCTGTCGATGTACGACGTCCAGGAGAGGGGATCCTCGCTCAATCGCAATCGTAAGAGAATCACAAAAGCGCCTCACCATTGGAGATTTAACACGGCTACTTACAACATCAAGAGCTTGTGAAAAATTTGCTCCATCTTGAATTTCTGAAACCGAGTCTCGAAGCATAGAGGCAAATTCCCCTGTTGTCCGCTCACTTATTCTCAGTAGCGCGGTTGCCGGGCTCATGCTTCCTGCGAGGAGAATCGCAAAAAGCTCAACAACTGAAGGGAATTCCAGTTCAATAAGTTCACGAGCCTTTTTTGATTCTGTCTTATAGGTGATTCCATTGAATCCTGTGATGATTTCTTCTCTGAATTCCGTCCATAAAACTGAGGAAGCATAAACAGATACGGGACCAAGAACTATAAGAAGTAGGAGCGTTCTCATAAATACATTTTCTTTGATGAATTGCCTTTAGCTATTGCATATGAAAATATTCTTGGAATCTCTTGAATACGACCAACTTTCCCCATCCAAAAATAGGCAATAACACTCATCATTACACCCGCTCCAAGGATGAGGAAACCAGTAGGAGTGGAGAATGCCAAAACAGTACTTGGCTGAGCTGAAAGAATTGCTAACAAAATCCATGGAGCGATGGCAGCAACAAGCGCTGAATTCTTTACCCATCCAAGCTTCGCATTTATTTCACCGCGAACTGCCATATCGCTGCGAATAAAATCGCCTAGAGTCCGCAATGTAAGAGCTGTGTCCCGACTTCCAGTTCCTCTAGCAAAATCCAATACTTCACATACCTGATCAGCTATTGGATCATCAAAACTTCTTTTGATGAATTCAAAAATAGCTCCTACATCTCCTCCGCTTCGAAGAAACTTTTCACATTCAAGAAAGATCGACCGAGAAATTTCAGGTCCCCTGTAACCCAACCCAATCAGGGTTTCAGCTATGGAAAGACCTGAGCGTAAGCCCGAAATCATATGATCGAGTAGCTCCGGCCAAATTACGCCTAGAGCTGCTTTTTCACGATCTAATTTTCTTCGTCCATACAAAAACGGGAAAGCCATTCCTAAAATTGCAAATGGGTATGCAAGTGTTCTTGAACCCATGACCACAAATGCAAATAAGAACCCTAAGAGTGCCGTTAAAGCTGTATAAATTGTGAGAAATTTGAATACTTCTTTTTGTGGGAATTTTGCCAACTCCAAAGAAGAGTTTTTATGTATCGTCATTTGTCAGACCGTAATTTCATACTCTTGCTATCGTGGCGGTCGCTCGTCACTAAATAATCTGTAGCAAACCTTTTATCCCCAAGAATTCGATCTGGATCTCCCAGTCCTACTAGATAACGTCCATTTTCATAGGTAAAAAGTGGCTCTATTTCAGCCCTGTCAGCTTCCACTCGTCCAGTTACGTGAGCAATTTCAACGATTCGTCTTTCACCGCTATCTCGCAAAATTGTTGTATGCACAACTAAGTCAATGGTCGAGGCAACAATCGGGGCGACAAACTTATGAGAAATATTTTCACCAGCAAGCAAAGGTAGTGTTTGCAATTTTGCGATGGCATCTCTTGCAGAATTTGCATGAATTGTCGCCATCCCTGGCAATCCTGAGTTCAGTGCAATGAGTAGATCCAGGGCTTCGGCTTCTCGAATTTCTCCAACTACCAGGTGTGAGGGTCTCATTCTCAATGCTTCTTTTATAAGCTTGCGAAGTGGAATCTCTCCCTCTCCTTGCAAATTTGCGGGTCTCGTTTGCAGAGCGACGCAATCGGGTAATTTTGGCTTGAGCTCAAATACCTCTTCGATAGTAATAACGCGATTATGAAGTGGTGTCGCGCTGACCAGTGCGTTTAGTAGCGTTGTCTTACCGGCTTGAGTTGAACCACTGACTAATATATTTAGTCCGCTAGCTACTGCGCTTTCCAAATAGATGGCTATCGGTTCTGTCATTACCCCTAATGAGGCTAAATCCTGTAGTGATTTTCCTCTAATAAGATGTTTACGAATATTTACTGCCCAATGAGCGGCTGTAACTTCAGGAATAGCTACATGTAATCTGCTGCCGTCTGGCAGCCTGGCATCCACAAAAGGATGAGATAGATCAAGGCGCCGTCCTCCCCACATGAGTAAACGCTCCACTAAGTCCTGCACCTCTTGAGTGCTGAGCACTAGATTTGTTAATTCGCTAACTCCTGCACGTGCAATGAAAATTCGGTGTGGTGAATTAATCCAAACCTCCTCAACAGAGGGGTCTTTCATCAGCGCATTAAGCGGACCAAATTCCATAGCGATAGCAAAGTACTTTTCACCATTCAGGGAATTTTAGGACTCCCTCAGGTGGGGATAACTTCTCCTGTGGATACGAAAAATTTCTAAAGTTAGTTTCTAGCGTAGTATTTGAGAATGAAGAGTGTGCCTGAACTATTGCTTATGGGTACCACTCACATAAATAAAGTAAGAAGTCCTAAGAAATTGATGCTCATTCCTAGCTTGTTGTTAGTTCTACTGCTCAGCGCATGTGGTCCTGCTTCCGGAGATGCAAGGCCGAGTGACTCGAACCTAGTGAATGGTATTAACCTACTTCTTAATACCTTTGCAAAAAATCATCCAAAATTAATTAACTGGAAGACTGACGCCGTTAAAAATCAGCTTAAACTTAAACTTCCTACTGGTGTCAGTACGGATGCAGGGTGGTACTTAAAATGGAACGATCCAAGGCCAGGTGAGCTCAGTCAAGTTTATGTTCCGTGGACTTTGCTGGGGCAATACCCAAACAATCCGCAGCCAGCAGGTTATACATACCCCGGAGGTAATTTAGTACCTCAAACAACAGTTGGTGACCTAACGACTGTTATACAAAATTCACAGATGCAAGGCGATGAATACTTTGCTGCAGTAACTGGAGTTCGCAGTTCAAAAATCAATCCACAGTGGTTAATTTTTTCCACAGTTTCATATCTGCCAGTCACAGACAACGCGTATGGTTTTGCTACCGTAGGTAAGAAGCATTGGGTCATAACAGATTTTGGAACGGCCAATGTAGGATGTGGCAAAGTGCCTGTTGAAGTTGAGAGTGAGTTTGGATTTAAGTGTCCTTAATGAGAGTTAAAAGAGATATAAGAACGAGTATTTACGAATCAAATATCAAAAGACGCACATCAAAACTGATGGCCTCAGTTGTTGGAGGCGTTATTACGGTTGCCACAGTTGGTTTAGCGGCTTGTGCTGCTGGACCGTATACCGAAGCTAGTGGACTACCTAATAGGTTGCTTACACCCGGGGCGATAAATCCTGCAGTAACACAAGCAAATATTCATAGCAATATCTGCGTAAGTGGTTGGACCACAACAGTTAGGCCTCCAGTTACTTACACGAACCAATTGAAATATTCCCAGCTTCACAGCGGCTACAACCTAGATAGTGATATGTCGCTCAAAGACTACGAAGAAGATCACCAAGTTCCTCTTGAAGTTGGAGGAAGTCCCACAAGTGCTCAAAACTTGTGGCCAGAACCTAGAAATATTCGATTGGGTGCTGCCCTCAAAGACGAGCTTGAAAATCGCATGCATGACTTGGTGTGCTCTGGACAAGTGACACTCAAAACTGCACAGTCAGTTTTTATGATTAATTGGGAATCAGGTTATAAGAAATACATAGGGGCACTCCCCTAGTATTTAAAAACCCCAGGTTCCTAGCAATTTATTTATGAATTTACGTGATGGGTCCCATCTCTCTCTGTAGGTGCGAAAATCATTAAATTTTGGGTACAAAGATGAAAAATCAAAAGCGGTATTTGTGAAAACTTTACCCCAATGAGGCCTTGCCTTAAAGGGCTCAAGGCAAGCTTCAATCTTTGGAAGAAGTTGCTCGACTGCCGGGATATTTGGCCTCCAAGTGAAGTGGAATACAAAAGTCTCTCTTCCATATGCTTCGCTGAGCCAATTCTCATCCTGTGCAACTGTTCGCATCTCACAAACCATAATGAGGTCTGTTAGTTGATTGCGAATCTTATAGATTGCATTTAATGCAGCGGGCGCATCTTTCCTGTCAATGAAATATTCAGTTTGCAACTCTTCACCAAAACTTGGTGTGAAATCTAATTTAAAATGAGGCAAGCGTTCAAACCAAGGCCCTGGAAGGCCAAACTGTTCCGTTGCAGCCGCGCTATCTGCTTCCCTAATCGGATTGGATTTTTTAGTTGCGATTTTTGCACCAAACCACTCTTTCTGAGTGAGCACTGGATTAGTTCCAATTTTGGATTTCACCCAGACTTGATCTGCAAATTCATCACCCCACATACTCAAGACACTCACGCTATATCCCGAACTCACAATCTCATCTAAATTAGTTAAAAGTTGCTCAAATGGAAGATCAAAATAGACAGTCTGTGCCACTTCATAAGTAGGGACAATATCTAGCGTTAGGTGATGAATAATTCCTAGTGAGCCTAGGCCGACTCGAGCGGCTGGCAATTCACTTTGATCAAGCACAACAGAGTCTCCGGAGGCAGTTATTAATTCAATACCGCAAATTGACCCAGATAAGTTCTTGTTCCCCACACCTGATCCATGTGTGCCAGTTGAAGTAGCACCAACAACGGTTATATGAGGAAGTGAACCCATGTTTTTGAGCGCGAAGCCTTTTGCATAGAGAGCCGGTGCGACTTCACCGTATCTGACTCCTGCTGGAACTCTGACGACCATATTCGATGAATCAATTTCAATATTTTTATCAAAATCAGAAAATGCAATCATCGTGCCTTCAGTGTCAGCTAAGGTATTAAATGAATGTCCACTTCCATAGGCGCGAACTTTGCTTGAATCCGAGACAACTTTCTGCAATTCTGAAAGATTTGATGGCCTTGCGATAATTGAGGGGCCGTACTCGATATTCCCACTCCAGTTTTTCATTCTCTTCTCACCCACTCTTTTGTTCCCTTTTTGCGATTCTTATTTGAGAGATGACACCCCCTACTGCAAATAAGGCCAAAATTGAGATCACTGAGTAAATGATGACATAAACACTATGTGGCGCTTTCCTGGCACTTAGTAAAATATAAAGTTGTGGAATAGCAAAATTAATTGCAGCAAGCCATGCCCATTTTTGAACTTGATTCCAACGTTTTTTTACAAAAGATCCAACAAGTCGAGCGGCTGCTATCCCATAAAACCATGAGGTTGGCACATCAATAATAAAATACAAGATCCAATTTGTACCGTATTGCCGGAGTTCCTTATAGACAACAAATGTGGCACAGAAGGTATAGATAACTACGGTGCTTGCCAAGACTCTCTCCCAGAAAGTCTCACGCTTACTTCTCATTCACCAATCGTACTGCTCGATCAGCATTGCCGCGTGGGTTGGGCGTAAAGGTAATCGGAGTTAGAATTCCCTCATGGAATTTACAAGGGGAAAGAATCTACAGAAAGTGATTCTGTATTACGCCTTTACACCTCTTGAAGATTCAGAAGCGATTCGACTTTGGCAACAGGGTCTCGCCGAATCACTTGGGCTACGTGGTCGAGTGATTATTGCCCCACATGGAATTAATGGAACTCTTGGGGGCAGCCTGCCTTCTCTTAAGAAATATGTAAGTGCAACAAAGAAATATCCAGGTTTCAAAAGCATTGACTTCAAGTGGTCAGATGGAACTGGAAAAGAATTTCCTCGCCTGAGTATCAAAACAAAAACTGAGCTTGTTGCTTTTGGTTCGCCTCAAGAAATAGTAGTGGATAGAAATGGTGTGGTAAATGGTGGAAAACATATTAAGCCTTACGAGGTCAATAAGTTAGTTGAATCTCGAGGAGAAGAAGTCGTTTTCTTTGACGGACGCAACGCATTTGAGGCCAAGATTGGACGATTTAAGAATGCTGTTGTACCTGACGTTTCAACAAGTAGGGATTTTGTTCAAGAAATCGAAAGTGGTAAGTATGACCACTTAAAAGATAGGCCGATTATTACCTACTGCACGGGTGGAATTCGATGTGAAATTTTATCGTCAGTTATGGTCAAACGTGGTTTTAAAGAGGTATATCAAATCGAAGGCGGCATTGTTCGCTATGGAAAGAAATATGGAGATGAAGGGCACTGGGAAGGTTCTCTCTACACCTTTGATTCCAGAATGGCTATCAACTTCAGCGATAAGACAAAGGTGATCGGAGAGTGCGAAAAGTGTGGGTCTGCGACTAAAGATTTTCGCAACTGCTCTACAGCATCTTGTCATTCACTGATTTTGCTCTGTGATTCATGCGCAAAACTGCCCTCTAATTTGAGTTGCACACATGAAAATGCTGAAGCAAACTCAGAACTTATTGGATAAAGCTAAAAAGTAATTACTTTTGTGTAGCGGCAATCGCTTTCTTGATAGCGGTAACTTGCGCTGTGTACTGGGCAACTGCTGCTTTTTTCGCAGCTGCATTATTGCCAGCAGCTGCTAGTGCCTGTGCCTTGTTTGCTGCTGCGTCAGCAAGTGCAAGTTGTAAGCCTGCTTGAGCAGATCCAGCCGTTGCTGCTGCGGGTGCAGGAGCTGCAGGAGCAGGTGCCGCTGCTTTTGGTGCTGCAGATGCAACTGGTGCAGGTGCTGCTGAAGTTTTAGGTGCTGCAGATGCGGCTGGAGCAACTGGTGCTGCAGGTGCCGCTGCTTTTGGTGCTGCAGATGCAACTGGTGCAGGTGCTGCTGAAGTTTTAGGTGCTGCAGATGCGGCTGGAGCAACTGGTGCTGCAGGTGCCGCTGCTTTAGGTGCTGCAGGAGCAACTGGTGCTGCAGGTGCTGCTGCTTTAGGTGCTGCAGGTGCAGGTGCTGCAGGTGCAGGTGCTGCTGAAGCTGCTGCATTAGCAGAGGCTGAAGCTAAAATTCCGGAAACAATAAAAATGGATGATGCAACGCATGTAAGCCCCAATGCGCGATTACGTTTCATAACCCCAAGATACCACCCCCACTCACTCAGGATTAAATCCACGCCTGGGCAAGTTCAATTTTAGGCATTTTAAGTATCAAACCCCCTCGGTTACGCTCCTGTAATGAAGAGCGCACGCTGGCTTGCGGTGATCGCAGTCACAGGGCTTCTGTTCTCACCCATTCGGGCTGCCCAAGCTCAGGAGTACCCCGGGAGCATTACTCAATTAAAAGTTGCAAGCCAAGAAACTGATTTTCCAATTCGAACCGTCTATGTCTGGACGCCGCCGGTTCCAACTTCGCAAATTCAAAATCTTCCAGTTGTATATATGTTGCACGGCTGGCCAGGAAGCCCAAAGGGAATTATGGCGGCAACAATCAAAGAATTAGCAACTGAATTTAAAAATGGAGCCAAGCCATTTATCGCCGTTTATCCAGATGGAAATGCGTTAACTCATATTGATTCTGAGTGGGCAGATTCTTATGACGGTAAGGCGATGGTAGAAACCTGGCTCACCCAAAACGTAATTCAGGCAGTTGAAGGTAAAAATATTCGCCCAAAGTCCAACCGCGCAATTTTAGGTTTTTCAATGGGGGGATATGGGGCAGCAATTATTGGCCTCCATCACCCTGATCTCTATAGCCAGGTGATCACGCTTGCAGGATATTTTGTGACTGATGATCTCACAAATGCCTATGGCGGGTTTAAGGATCAACCAGCAAAAGTGGCTTATCAAACACCGAGCCATTTTTTAAATTATGCCTCTCAAATTCGCTGGTTTCTCGGTGAATCGCCACAAGATCTAACCGTACTTATTCACGGACAGGCAGCTGCATGGGGAGCAAAACTTAAAAGTAAAAAGGCAAACTACGTGATAAGTAAAGCACCCGGTGGACATAGCTATCAGTTTGTGTCGGGGCAAATGAAACCAATCACAAAGTGGCTCACATGGGGTCCATTTACAGGCATACCAACTGATAGTGCTTCGCCTTCACCTAGCGCATCAAATTAACTACTCAAGGTATTTTCGAATAGGCGCAGGAAGCAACTTGAATAAACGTTGCTGCCAAATTTTTGCTTGATCGATCGGTGACTTAGAGAGTATTTGCTGGCTAGCTGGACCTTGCGGCGTTGGAACCTTACGAATCGCAGGCGAGATCTGATCAAGTGAATCTGCTATCACGAGAACACTTGAAATAATTGTCATAATTCTCGCAAACTGTCCTTGACCAAACTCATCAACTTTGCTGATGACTGCAGCCGTTGCTTGCTCGGCAGACATTCGCATTTCACCAGTTATGGGGTCCTTCAACCGGGCGTAAGGATCAAACTTGAAATTCTCAGCACTTACCGAAAGTGCATAACTTGCCGTAGAAAGCACCATTGCTAGATCAGCAGCAATTGCCTCTTCAAGTCCACCGTTGAGAGCAATATCGAATAAGGCTCGCGAGATTGCTCTGACTTGAATTATTGTGTGCTCAACTGCAACTCCTCGCAAGTAAAGCTTTTCCGCATTTTCACTTCGTACTGTTGGAAGCCATTTCGCAAAAACTCTGGCTTCTAGTGCTTGGCTTCGAATACTTGGAATTTCTTCTGCTAGCAATCTTCCTCGAGCGAGCCAGCGCCCAGTTTGATCTTGAGAAAAATCTTCAAGTACACCCTCTGCCATTCGGGCTAGCAATACTGCAGATCGATCTGTGAGAGAAGAGATACGGTCAATCGTGCGCCCTGCTGGGGTTTTAGGATGAGCAAAAATAGAACAAACTATGGCAATAAGCGCTCCAGTAATCGTTGAAATTAAACGATCCGATGCATTGTTCTGACTTAGCCCAGGGCCAATAACAATTAATGCAGTAACCGGAACGTTGATTGCTGCAACTTCTCCAAGGTGGAGTACTCGCGCAGCGACCAAACAAATCAATACCGTTAAACCAACGGTAATTAGCCCAAGTCCAAAAAAGTGTACTGAAAGAAGCGCCGCTCCTGCGCCAACAGAGGATCCAATAACTTGTCCAAAGCCCTCACGAGCTGACTTGTGTAGTGAGGAACGCACGGTGAGTGAAGCAACAATTGCTGCAACCACCCCACCGTTTTTTAATAGGTGATCACCAACTTGCCACGATAGTGCAGCAGCAAAAGCCGTAACTAAAACTTGCTGGATCCAGTACCAGCGATCAACAACGGCCTGACGGAAGCGTGAAAGTACCCTCACCAACCAAGGCTTTTGCTGTTTATCAATTTGTGCCGGACTCATGGGCTCAGTCTAGCGAAAACTACTTTTACCCATTCCTGGTGTATTTAAATGCTTGGGATATTGCTAGATGTTGAATTCAAGCTCGGTATTTCTTGAGACTGAGTTTACGACAACTTGATTGGCTCCAATTGTGCTATTCGCCCCAATCGTTATATTGCCCAGAATTTTGCACCCCGCACCAAGTAAAACCCCATTTTCAATTGTTGGATGGCGCTTGCCTTTAGAAGCAGTACGACCGCCCAAGGTGACTCCGTGATAAATCATCACATCATCGCCAACAATCGATGTTTCCCCAATAACGACACCCATGCCATGATCGATCACGACGCGTCTTCCAATCTGCGCACCTGGATGAATCTCAATTCCCGTGGCATTTCGGGTGCGACTTGCAAGCACTCGAGCTAAGAATTTGAGATTCCTTTCCCAGAGCCAGTGTTCAACTCTGTGAGCCCAAATTGCATGCACCCCTGGATATGTAGTGAGTATTTCAAAGCGACTTCGTGCTGCAGGATCTCGAAGCATGACTGCATCAAGATCCTCGCGTACTCGTGAAAATACTCTCTTCATGATTGCCCGCCTAATTAGATATTTACTGAAGCTGGCTCGTCGATGAATTCCTTATAGAGCGGTGTTGAAAGGTAGCGCTCTCCAAATGAAGCCATCACAACAACAATAATTTTTCCTGCGAATTCAGGACGATCTGCAATCTGCGATGCACCCCAAAGCGCAGCGCCCGATGAAATACCGGCAAGAATTCCTTCTTCTTGGCCCGCACGCTTAGCAAATGTAAATGAATCTTCATTTGGTGCAGAAAGAACCTCGTCGTAAACCTTTGTATCCAATACGGGCGGCACAAAGTTAGCTCCGATACCTTGCAATGGGTGGCCAGCAGGTGTGCCACCAGTAAGGACTGGCGAAGCAGCTGGTTGTACCGCAAATATTTTGATTGAAGGGTTCTTCTCCTTCAGTGCCTGACCTACTCCGGTGATAGTTCCGCCAGTTCCAATTCCCATTACAACTGCAGCAACTTGCCCATCTGTATCTTTCCAAATTTCTTCCGCGGTAGTTGCACGATGAATTGCAGGGCCCGCTTGGTTTTCAAATTGACGAACCAATACACCGCCTTGTTCTCTGCCAATCTCTTCTGCCTTTTCGACTGCGCCCTTCATTCCTACCGCTGCTGGGGTGAGCACCAAGGTGGCACCTAAAGCACGAAGCAGCGCTCTGCGTTCCTTCGACATTGAATCTGGCATGGTTAGCACAACTTTGTAACCGCGTGCAGCGCCGACAGATGCAAGTGCGATACCTGTGTTGCCGCTTGTCGCCTCAACTATTGTGCCACCTGGCTTGAGAGCGCCGCTTTTTTCAGCATCGTCAACCATGGCCACGGCAAGACGATCTTTAACAGATGCTGTGGGGTTATAAAACTCAAGCTTTCCAACAACAATGGCTTTTGTGTTGCCAAACAAACGTTGGATTTTCACAAGTGGGGTATTTCCAAAAACCTGGCTGATATTGTCATAAATTTTCATAATTCTCCTTGGATTTATTTAATAGAAATTTAATTCGGCGCGCTAAAGAAGAATTAGATACAAGCAGTTGTATTAACACGCATAAAATCAATAACCCGGCGCTTTATCAAAGGCACCCGATTCGCTTTATTCTTTGCACCAAACATAAGGACAAGGTATCAGAACGATTAATTTACTACCTGCGAACCTTTCGCAGAAATGAAAAACGGGCAGAGTGACTGAACTCTGCCCGTAAATCAAATAAGCACTACGACTGTTGGTTAATAGACCAAAGTGTCCAAATGTGGGTGCGAACTGATCGAGGTTGCTTCAAAATCGTAGTGATTTGGAAAGCAATATCTTCTGAACGCAAGTAACTTGCAAGTACGGGAGTTCCTGGTGTGCGGCCAGCACCTAGAGCAAACTCTGTCTCGGTGCCTGCTGGGCAGACAAGTGCAACGCGAACACCCTTTTCGCGAAGTTCGCGGTCAAGGCCTCCTGCTAATCCAACCTGTGCATGCTTTGTTCCTGCATAAATTGATTCATCCCCACCGCCGCGGAAGCCAGCAACAGAAGAAACTATGACGATATCTCCAGCTTTCTTGGCAATCATTGTTGGCAAGCACGCACGAATGATGTGCACTGTGCCTTCATAGTTGGTACGCATCATGCGATTTACTTCATCGTCGCTGTAATCCAAGATTGACCCATACATACCAATACCCGCGTTGGGTACAACCGCATCAATCGTCCCAAATTTATCAATTGCTGCCTTCGCAATCGCCTTTGATACTGCAGGCTCAGAGCAATCTCCGGCCACGTAAATAGCATTTTGCTCACCAAGTGAAGCGACTATTTCTTTTAGGCGTGCCTCGTTACGCGCATTGAGAACAACTTTTGCACCTTGTTCAACGAGTTCTTTTGCAGTTGCAGCGCCCATTCCTGCTGTGGCGCCTGTAATTACTACTACTTGTCCAGCTAGATCACGAAGTTTATAAGTCATGGTGCTGATTATGCTCGATGAGCAGCAATCGCGCTAGATGAGTGCTAGAGCGCAGAAATCACTCAAGTTCGTTGATGAGCTTAAATTCGCTGGCTCCGAGTTGGCCTTGCTTTGCATAAAGTTCCAACTTGGCACGGGTGTCAGCAATATCAAGATTACGCATGGTTAGTTGACCAATACGATCGATCGGACCAAATGCTGAATCCTCATTGCGCTCCATAGAGAGCTTCTCAGGAGCATAAGAAAGAGCAGGACCTGTTGTATTAATAATTGAAAAGTCATCACCCCGGCGTAAGCGAATTGTCACTGTTCCCGTGATTGCAGATGCAACCCAGCGGGTAAGAGATTCACGAAGCATGAGCGATTGCGGATCAAACCAGCGTCCCTCATAAAGTAGGCGGCCAAGCCTGCGCCCTTCGGCATGATAATTAGCAATCGTGTCTTCATTGTGAATTGCAGAAACTAAACGCTCGTAGGCAATAAATAAAAGTGCCATTCCAGGCGCCTCATAAATACCGCGTGACTTAGCTTCAATAATTCTATTTTCAATCTGATCTGCCATTCCTAGTCCATGGCGACCACCAATTTCATTTACTTCTTGCATGAGTGCAACAGAATCTTTGAAAGTTTTCTTGTTAATAGAAACTGGACGTCCCTGAGCAAATTCAATGGTGACATCTTCTGAATCAATCTTGACTGAGGGATCCCAGAACTTCACACCCATAATCGGGTCAACAATTTCAATTGAGGCACTGAGTTCTTCGAGATTCTTTGCCTCATGCGTCGCACCTAAAATATTGGCATCTGTTGAGTAAGCCTTCTCTGTGCTGTCACGGTATGGCAACTTATGGGCAACTAGCCACTCAGACATCTCTTTGCGACCACCAAGCTCATTTACAAAATCAGCATCAAGCCAAGGCTTATAAATCTTTAAGCCTGGGTTCGCGAGCAATCCATAGCGATAGAAGCGCTCAATGTCATTGCCTTTATATGTTGAACCATCGCCCCAAATAGAAACTCCGTCTTGAAGCATCGCGCGGACTAGCAAAGTTCCAGTTACTGCGCGCCCAAGTGGGGTTGTATTGAAATATTGTTTTCCACCACTTCGAATATGAAAAGCGCCGCATGCAATTGCAGCAAGCCCCTCTTCGACAAGCGCTAGCTTGCAATCAACTAACCGTGCATTTTCTGCGCCGTATTCCTTTGCCCGTCCAGGAATTGACCCAATATCTTTTTCATCATATTGACCAAGGTCTGCTGTGTAAGTAAAAGGAATTGCGCCCTTCTCGCGCATCCATGCAACAGCAACCGAAGTATCAAGACCACCAGAAAAGGCAATCCCTACTTTTTGACCTATTGGCAATGACGCGAGGACTTTTGACATGAGTGAAGTCTAGCGTTCACACCCCTTCGGACAAAAAGAATAGGAATGTTTTGCTCCTTAATGAAAGTGAACGAGGTCGATTCTTTTTATCCACTCGTCATAGCCGTCTTTCTTGCGAGCCAAAACATAAATATCGAGATCTTTCTGATTGGGTAATCCAAGCCTGTGAATGACTGCATCAGTCTCTGACTCATCTGCCTGGAGTAGTGCCCAAAAGCCTAAGTCTGAAATTCTCGTAAAAAAGTCACCACCACGTAGCTGTTCGCGTAATGTGTCAGCAATTTTTATTAACTCTTCCTGTAGGAGTGAGACTGACTGAAAATTTCTAGGCTTTACTGAAATTGAAATAACAGCCAGGTCATAATCTTGTCGGCCAGCCCTCGAGATCTCACGTTTAAGGTTTTCATGAAATAGCGAAGGGGCCATAACGCCAGTCAAAGAGTCAGTGACCCCATCATTTTCAAACTCAATGGTGCTCACATCTTGGTCACTTAGTGGCATTAGAGAAGGCTACTTGGATAGGCTCCAACTATGGCAACACGAGATGAAATTTATAACCTCGCTCGCAAGTCTGCGGTTCATCTTCTAAGACTTGAATCGGCATTGCTGCTAGCACTCATTATTTATTTGGCACTCCTTGATTCCCTTCGCTCAAAGCCATTAGAAGCACCACTTGCACTTACCGGAGTTTTTATTGCATTGTCACTTGGCGCAATTGGACTGTTTGCCTGCTCTACTGCCTTTAAAAAAGGACAGCATTGGGGCCGTGCTCCTGCAGTGCTTGCAAACTTAATCGCACTTGGCGTCTCGTACTACATGGCAGCCGGTAATTTTTATATTGGGGCAATTCCACTTGGAATTCTTGCCTTTCTCACAACTTTTGCAACACTACTTGGATATCGCGAGTAACAAAGTCTCACTTACCAATCAATAATCTCTCGCTCTTCCCATAAAAATCCAGTCTTATCTTTCTCTGGGTCAAAACTTCTTGTTGCAAGCCAGATTGCGGTATCCGCTCCCTCTTCAACTGAAAGTGGCGCATCAGGGCCACCCATATCTGTGCGAGTGTGGTTTGGACAAATAGCATCTACTAATAAACCACGCGTTCCGTGATTAGTTTCATGTGCCAAATTTCTCACAAGAGCATTCACCCCAGCTTTGCTGATGCGATACGGCGCTAATCCCCCTGCATTTCCCGGGCCTGACATTCTTCCTAAACATGCAGAGTAAATAATGATTCGCCCATCACGTGCTTCAGCCATCGCTGCTCCAAAGACATTCACTGCGCAGAAAACTGAATCCAAATTTATGGCCATTACCCGGCGCCACTCTTGCGTTGTTGTCCGGAGTGTTTTAGACATTTTCTCGCTCATTACTCCGTGTGCTAAAACCAATATTTGAGGCGCACCAAATGTCTGCAGCATCTCAGTGAACACTTCCTGAGCTTTATTCAGATCTTCTAGATCAACACTGCGAAATTCACATTGCAACTCTTCTGCCACTTGAGCTAAGCGGCTTGGATCTTTTGCAACAAGAACAACTGTGTGACCAGCTTCCTTGAGGGCCCGAGCTGTGGCCAAGCCAAGCCCCCGAGAGCCACCTGTGATTATTGCCAGCGTCATGGTTGAAGCCTGCCGTGATCTTGCCCTTTTCGCGAGTGGAACCTCACAGCGGATGAGGATCTGGGGGCCAGTAAACGCTATTAAGATAGGAAGGTATCGAGCTTAGGAATCGGAGAAATTGCCAGTGTCGGCATCAGGCCCTTCTGCAGGATCTAATACTCCTGCCAATCATTTTGGTGGTTCGTTTGGACCAAATGAATGGCTCGTTGATGAGATGTATGAGCGATACCAACAAGATCCTTCATCAGTAGATAAAGCTTGGTGGGATTTTTTTGCGGACTACACGCCTGCAGCAAGTACGCCGACTAACAGCGCGAATCCAGTTAGCCAAAAAGGTGTTCCCCCAATTCCTAAATCAGCTCAAGTAAAAGCCGCGCCTGCCGTGCAAACTCCAGTTTCAACTCCGCCAGCCCAACCTGAAGCGCCAGTTGCTGCACCTGTACCACTACAGTCAGCGCCTGCAACAACATCTGCACAAATGCCCGCTGATCCTGTTGTTAAGCCAATTCCAACTTTAGTTACGCCCAGCGCCTCTTCTCTTGAACCTATTCGCGGTGTTGGTGCTCGAGTAGTTGCAAGCATGGAAGCTTCTCTAACTGTTCCAACAGCAACGAGTGTTCGCGCAATTCCAGCAAAACTTATGATTGATAACCGCACCGTGATTAATAATCACTTAGCGCGAGGTCGTGGTGGAAAAGTTTCATTTACACACTTAATTGGATACGCGATGGTGAAAGCACTTCGCACAATGCCAGAGATGAATACTTTTTATGGCGAGATCGAGGGAAAGCCTGCTATTGGAAAACCGGAGCACATTAATCTGGGTATCGCAATCGATCTGGCCAAGCCTGACGGAACTCGTCAACTCCTTGTTCCTTCCATTAAGGGCTGCGAAGGTTTAGATTTCGATCAATTCTGGGCTTCATACGAAGAGACTGTTCGAAAGGCACGTGGAGGAACGCTTACGGTTGAAGACTATGCAGGAACAACGGTTTCTCTCACTAACCCAGGAACACTTGGAACAGTTCACTCCGTTCCGCGTCTTGTTCAAGGCCAAGGCTTAATTCTTGGTGTTGGTTCAATGGATTACCCAGCAGAATTCCAAGGGGCAAGTGAAGAGACGCTCTCAAACCTTGCAATTTCTAAAACAATAACTTTGACATCAACGTATGACCACAGAGTTATCCAAGGCGCACAGTCCGGTGATTTCTTGCGCCGCATCCACGAGATTCTGCTTGGCGGAGATAATTTTTATGACGAAATATTTGAAGCACTGCGGATTCCATATGAGCCAATTCGCTGGGCGGTAGATTTCCAATTCTCTAAAGATGATCAGATTTCAAAGACAGCGCGTGTTCAAAAGCTCATTGATGCCTATCGTAATTTCGGACATTTGATGGCAGACACAGATCCGCTTCGTTACAAGCAACGAAAGCACCCAGATCTTGATGTGGTTAATCACGGCTTGTCTCTATGGGATCTAGATCGTGAATTCGCAACAGGTGGCTTTGGTGGCAAGCCATTCATGAAGTTGCGTAAAACACTTGGAATTTTGCGTGACTCTTACTGCCGCACGGTCGGCGTTGAATACATGTACATCGAAGATCCAGTCGAGCGCCAGTGGATGCAAGAACATGTGGAAGTTGGTGCGCCCCGCACACCTCGCGAAGAGCAGCTTCGTATTCTGCGTAAACTCAATTCAGCTGAAGCATTCGAATCTTTCCTTCAGACCAAATATGTCGGACAAAAGCGATTCTCACTTGAAGGTGGAGAGTCTTTGATCCCACTACTCGATGCGATACTTCAAAGTTCTGCAGATGCAAACCTAGATGAAGTCTGCATCGGTATGCCTCACCGTGGGCGCCTGAACGTTCTAGCAAACGTTGCAGGAAAGTCCTATGGACAAATTTTCCAAGAGTTTGAAGGCAACTATGCCGAGAATGAAGTTCACGGAACTGGTGATGTGAAGTATCACCTTGGAACAAAGGGAACTTTCAGATCAGAAGCTGGAAAAACTACGCAGATCTATCTCGCTGCTAATCCTTCTCATCTTGAGGCAGTAAATCCGGTACTTGAAGGAATTGTCCGGGCTAAACAAGATATGAAGAATATTGAAGGCATTTACTCAGTACTTCCAATACTGATCCACGGTGACGCTGCATTTGCAGGTCAAGGAGTGGTTTCAGAAACGCTCAATCTTTCAAAACTTAAAGGTTATAGGACAGGTGGAACTATCCACGTAGTTGTAAATAACCAAGTTGGTTTTACTACATCTCCTCATGCTGCTCGCTCTTCGACCTACAGCACAGATATTGCAAAGATGATTCAAGCCCCCGTATTTCACGTAAACGGTGATGATCCAGAATCTGTTGTAAGAGTTGCCCGCCTTGCTTTCCAATATCGACAAGAATTTAATAAAGATGTTGTCATCGATATGGTTTGCTACCGCAGACGCGGTCACAATGAGGGTGACGAGCCAAGTTTTACGCAGCCAATGATGTACAAACTTGTTGAGGCGAAGCGCAGTACACGTAAGCTCTATACCGAAGCGCTGATCGGGCGTGGTGATATCACCGTTGAAGAAGCCGAAGAAGTATTGCGAGATTATCAAACACAGCTTGAGTCAGTATTTAATGCTGTCCATAACGTAGAGCCAGAAACTGATACCAGTTTCTATGTCCCATCTTCACCTGCGCCGGAAGAGGTTGCTACTGCTGTTGATGAAGCAACACTGAGGAAGATCGCAGCCACGCAAATTGCAACTCCTGAAGGTTTTGTCATCCACCCTCGACTTGCACCACAACTTGCAAAGCGAAATGAGATGTTAAATGACGGGACCGTCGACTGGGCAACTGGTGAGCTCTTTGCCATGGGGTCACTTCTTCTTGAAGGTCACCCCATCCGACTTGCAGGCCAGGATGTAAGACGTGGAACTTTCTCTAACCGTCACGCTGTGATCGTGAATCAAAATGATGGGAGTGATTGGTTCCCACTGCGTTCACTTTTGAAAGATGAAAATCAATTCTTCGTCTTTGACTCTCTGCTCTCTGAATACGCAGCCATGGGTTTTGAATATGGATATTCAGTTGAGCGTGAAAACGCACTTGTCATGTGGGAAGCTCAATTTGGAGATTTTGCTAATGGTGCGCAATCAATCATCGATGAATTTATCTCCTCTGCTCTCCAAAAGTGGGGTGAGCGCTCATCGATCGTCTTGCTCTTGCCTCATGGTTATGAAGGACAAGGCCCTGATCACTCTTCAGCCCGCATAGAGAGATATCTCGCGCTTTGCGCTGAGCAGAACATGACTGTTGCGCAGCCATCAACCCCGGCTTCTTATTTCCACCTACTTCGTTGGCATATGAAGAATCCTGCGCGTCGTCCGCTCATTGTCTTTGAACCAAAATCAATGCTGAGATTGAAAGCTGCAGCTTCTGGACTTACCGATTTCACCACAGGAACATTTAAGCCAGTGATAAGTGATCCAACGGTCACAAACGCAACCCGAGTTATTTTCTGTTCCGGAAAGATTTATTGGGATCTTGTTGCAGAGCGTGCAAAACTTAATGAGACCTCAACTGCAATCATCCGTATCGAGCAGCTCTATCCATTCCCACTACATGCATTTATGGAAGTTGCAAATGCCCATCCTCAAGCAAACTTGCTTTGGGTGCAAGATGAGCCTGCTAACCAAGGTCCATATCCATTTATTGCCCTTAATACTCTGGAAGCACTTGATGGGCGAACATTGCGCCGTATTTCAAGGCGTGCTACTGCAAGTCCAGCAACTGGTTCAAGTCATCTACATGAAGAAGAGCAGCACGCTCTGATGACTGAAGCATTTACCCGCTAATTTCTTCTATAGCGAAAGAGAACGACTCCTCGAAATTCATGGTCGTGCACAACACCCCAGTGCCGAGAATCTGTACTTTCAGATTTGTTATCTCCCTCAACCCATAGACCGAAGCCAACAGGTTCAACATGCATCGCTCTTTTAATTTGCAGGATTCCTGGCAATTCATCACGTTCAAAAATCACTACACGGCCTCGAAGTTGATACGGATTGATCTTGCCGATCGGGTGAAAGATAAGCCAGTCCCCATCGTTGTATTTAGGCGCCATCGAGTTGCCGCTAACGGCAATCCTCTTAAATGGAAGCTTAGGCATGAGAGTAGTAGTCTGACACATACCAAGACGCACCTCATCTTTAGCAAAAGGAGCACTTACATGTTCAAGCCAACTCTCATCGGGTATGCGCACTGCGATCTACCTTGCGGAATCTACGACCCAGCACAAGCAAAGATTGAAGCACAGTCTGTAAAAGCTGCCATGGAAAAATATGCTGCAAGCAGCGATGTTGACTTTAAGTCACGCGCAGTGGCGGTAAAAGAAGAGCGCTCAGAAATGGTCAAGCATCATCTTTGGGTTCTATGGACTGACTACTTCAAAGCTCCTCACTTTGAGAAGTACCCACAACTCAACACCTTGTTCAATGAAGCGACCAAGCTTGCTGGCGCCGGTGGAACAAAGGGAACTAACGATGTTGCAGTTGCTGACAAGCTACTTGCAAAGATCGAAGAAATCTCAACAATATTCTGGGAGACAAAGAAGGCTTAACTAGCTGGCAACATCAGTTGCGCGCAGATTTTCTGCCGCACTTTTTGCCATAAAAGATACGCGATCTACTAATCGCCGTTGCAATTGCGCAACGGCGATTATTCTTTGATCCTGATGTATTTCGCAATCAAAAGTTAAAATATCATCTGTTAATTCAACTGCGCGCACTACAGCGCGAACTTCATTTCCAACCGCCACGCTTCCCCGCACTTGAACTGCTACCCCTACCGTGACTGATGTTTCGCCTGTTTCAAAATATTCAGCAATCGCAGCGGTGCACGCACTTTCCACTACGTTAATAGTTGCCGTAGTTGCCAAGACGGGAAGATCGCTAAAGCCTTGAGCGATTCCAGTGTCTAAAGGGCGAACCGTTAGGGATGCCATCCCTACAGCCCCCAACAACAATTCTGTTTGCATACCCAATACTTTATGCGTTTGAACTAGGAAATCGTGTTTACCGCGCCCAATTTATTCTGTGTCGTTGCGAAATTCTTGGGTGTATTCCTGGGTTACTTCATGAGTAATCTGAAATGAGTCGCCTTCGCCAAAAGTAATCTCCGTGACAGTTGTCTGAGAGAAGAACTCCACTTGGGTTTGAGCTGAAAGTGCATTGATCTGCTCTTGGATACGTTCATTCAATTCTTGAGGGGCGCTCTCCATGCAGCTTCGACGAAGCAATTCCTGCATCATGGAAATTGCCGCCCGCTCGACTTCCATAATCTGCGTACAAGGTGGACACTCTTGGAAGTGAATTTCAAAGATCTGATAATCGAGAGGTGAGGCGAGCTCATGATCAATAAAGAGGATTAAGTTCTCTTGAACTTGTGGGCAGGTAATGTGATTCATATCAGTGCTCACTTTGCATCACCTGACTTATTAAAGCCTCGTTCTTTTGCATATTGCCCTAAAGATTCACGAAGTAACTTTCGACCGCGGTGGAGCCTGGACATAACAGTTCCAGGTGGGACTCCAACTATTTCGGCAATCTCTTTATAGGAAAATCCCTCAACGTCGGCGAGGTAAACAACCATTCTAAAATCTTCAGGTATCCCAGCGAGCGCAGTCTTCACATCTCCATCTGGAATGTTATCTAGGACTTCATCTTCGGCTGATCGACCTTGATCACTCGTATGACTTGCTGCGTCATGAATCTGCCAATCCTCCAATTCACCTGCTGCAATTTGTGGGCGGCGCTGGTCTTTACGGTAGGTATTGATGAAGGTTGTCGTGAGAATGCGATAAAGCCAAGCTTTGAGATTTGTTCCTGGCTCAAATTGATGGAAAGCGACGAAAGCTTTGGCGTAGGTGTCTTGAACTAAATCTTGGGCATCATGAGAATTCTTTGTATAGCGGAGTGCTGCTGAATAAAGTTGGCTTGTATATTGCAAAGCATCGCGTTCAAATCGCGCCTTCTTCTGAGCAGCGCTCTCCTTGCTCACATCCACGACAGCTAGATCTGTCTGGTTATCTCTTGGCACAACTGCTAGAGAGTCCTCGTTCTTTTCCATCACCCCGCACATTACCGCCATAAACTGTGTAACCACCCAGAAGATCGACTTATTCCCCGGCACCAGCACTTACTGAGGTTGGCTAGGCTTGATCCATGAGTAGTGACGTGGGCAATCTGTGGCCTGCTCCGTATAGGGGCAATCAAGCCATCGATTCGGCGATCACGATTCCTGGATCAAAGTCGGTAACAAATAGAGCTCTCATTTTGGCTGCGCTCTCTAACTCACCCTCTACTCTCCATAAACCACTTCACTCCAGAGATTCAGCGCTTATGGTTGCTGGATTAAAAGCGCTAGGAATTGGCATTCAAGAAGCAACAAACGGTGATCTCACCGTTACGCCCGCGCCACTCTTTGGTCCCGCACAAATCGATGTTGGTAACGCAGGAACTGTTATGCGCTTTTTACCACCAGTTGCCGCGATGGCAAAGGGGCTTATTCATTTTGATGGTGATGAGCGTTCACATGAGCGCCCACTTGGACCAGTTATCGCAGCACTTGAATCACTCGGTGTACTCATTGAACATGGTTCTAGGTATAGCCTGCCAATGACGATTAATGCCAACGGTCAATTGCAGGGTGGAAGCGTTGAAGTTGATGCGACTTCGTCTAGTCAATTTATCTCAGCGTTACTTCTTGTTGCCCCCGCAACAAAAGAAGGCATCACTGTTATTCATACCGGTACATCTCTACCATCACTTCCTCACATTGAAATGACTATTCAGATGCTTCGCGAAAAGGGAGTGCAAGTCGATGTTGGTCAAAACCGATGGACGGTAAAGCCGCACCTAATGCAGGGAATGAATTCCACGATCGAGCCAGATTTATCTAATGCCGCGCCGTTCATGGCTGCGGCAATGATCTGTGGTGGAAAGCTTTCTGTGAAAGATTGGCCTGCACAGACAACACAGCCTGGTGATCAGCTTCGAGATATATTCACTCAGATGGGCGCAACTGTTACGAGAAGTGGTAATGATTTAACAATTAGCGGAACGGGCCAAATTCATGGAATTGATATTGATCTCCATGATGTTGGTGAGCTCACTCCATCGATTGCTGCCCTGTGTGCGCTAGCTGACTCCCCTTCTTATCTGCGAGGTATTGGACATCTTCGTTTGCATGAAACAGATCGCTTAGCCGCACTTGCTCAAGAAATTAATTCACTCGGCGGAAATGTTGTTGAAGAACCCACTGCGCTACGGATTACTCCTGCTCCGCTTCATGCTGGCATATTTCACACTTATGAAGATCATCGCCTAGCAACAGCGGGGGCAATTATTGGACTTCGAGTTGGCGGCATAGAAGTCGAAAATATTGAAACCACAAAAAAGACGTTGCCTGATTTCCCGAAGGCTTGGGCAAATATGCTCAGTGAGTCAAAATAATTGGATATTAAAATCCTATGACGCCACGCGAACTCGACGAAGATGACATTCGCTCACGCCCAAAGCGCTCTAGTAGGCCACGCACCAAAGATCGTCCCGATTACTCAGATGCAACTCTTGGGCGAGTGGTGAGTGTTGATCGCGGAAGAACCGGCGTTTTAGTAGAACCAAAATCGCACGTCATTACGGCAATGAAATCTCGTGAGCTTGGAAAGAAATCGGTAGTTGTTGGCGATCTTGTCCGCATAGTTGGAGATATCTCAGGAACTGAAGGATCACTTGCCCGCATTGTCGCTGTTGAGCCGCGTTTGAATGTCCTCACCAGAACAGTTGAAGATGACGCCGGAATGGAGAGAATGATCGTTGCAAATGTCGATCAGATAGCGATTGTTATTGCCGCTGCTAACCCAGAACCAAAACATGGATTCGTAGATCGCGCTTTAGTTGTTGCATTTGATCAAGCGATCAAGCCACTCATTATTGTGACTAAATGTGATTTAGCAGATCCAATAGAGTTTCTAACCCAATATAAAGACCTAGGAGTCGACCAAGTGCAGGTTCAACGAGGAAGTGACCTCTCTTCCTTACGTGAAAAACTTCGGGGTAAGCGCACCGTTTTGCTTGGACATTCCGGTGTTGGAAAATCAACACTTGTAAATGCTTTAGTTGAAGCCGCTAACCGCGCTACAGGTGATGTGAATGATGTAACGGGTCGTGGTCGCCATACATCTTCGAGCGCAGTTGCTATCGCTCTTGATAAGAGTGAAATTAATGAGGCAGATGGATGGATTATCGATACGCCTGGCGTTCGCTCTTTTGGTCTAGCCCATGTGCAAAGAGACCGTGTAATTAGTGCTTTCGCCGAATTTAAAGAGGCGATTGAACACTGTCCTCGTAATTGCTCCCATGATGAAGAAAATTGCGCACTCAACCATTGGCCATCATTGGATGAAAAAGCCTTGGCAAGATTAAATAATCTTCGCGGGCTGCTTCGTGAAGGTAAACTGCGCGCATGAGAGATCTAGCTGCTGATTTAGCCCTCGCAAAATCACTTGCCGATCTTGCTGATGAAATTACACAAGTGCGCTATCAGGCGCTTGATCTTAAAATTGAAACGAAGCCCGATCTCACACCTGTCACAGATGCTGACAAGGCAGTCGAAAAAGTAATACGTGAGCGCCTATCTAAAGATCGTCCAGATGATCTCATCGTCGGTGAAGAATTTGGCGCAGCAGATATTGATAGCGGTAAGTACTACTGGGTTATTGATCCGATTGATGGAACTAAGAACTTTTTGCGAGGTGTCCCAACATGGGCAACTCTCATCGGACTATGTAATCCAAGCGGTGAAGTTGTTGTAGGTGTCGTAAGTGCTCCTGCTCTCTACCGCCGCTGGTATGCAGCGCTTGGTCAGGGTGCTTTTGTCGTAAATGGCAAACAAAATCCAAAACAGATTCAAGTTTCAGCTGTGAAAGATCTTAAAGACGCCTCACTTTCGTATTCAGACCTTATTGGGTGGGGTGAGCGAAAAGAAAAGATGCTTGCTTTGCAGAAGAAAATTTGGCGAACAAGGGCGCACGGAGATTTTTGGTCACATGTTCTAGTTGCCGAAGGAGCCGTTGATATCGCCGCTGAACCATCACTTGCGATTTGGGATATCGCAGCAATTGACATTATTGTGCGCGAAGCTGGTGGGCGCTTTACAAGCATTGACGGGAAAGATGGAATTCATGGGGCAAGCGCCGTAACAAGCAATGGTCATCTCCATGACGCACTTATTAAGGAACTGAACTAGTGCGCTTTTTATGGTTTGGTAAGAAAAAGACCAAAACTATTGGAGAACCTCATCGTGAACCTGTTCAAGTATTTAGCGTTGATAATTTTGTCTTAGTAACTCATCCTCTTGGCAATACTGCCGGTACAGCGCTCTCTTCTGAGGTTATTTGCTCATGTATTTTCTCAGTCATTGTTAATGAAGATTCAGTTGCAAGCAAGGCTGTCCAAGACTTCTTGCAAGAGCGCGGGGCAATGCGACTTGCTTCTTCAGAATATACACACAGTTCATCTCAAGGTTATGCGGCAAGGGTGAAGCATCAAGATAGTGGTAAGAGCTCAACTGTTCTGATTGGCCCTCCTGCTGTTATTTCTAAAGCAAGCGTTCCATTCCACCAAGAAATTACCGCGGCAATTTCAGCCTCACAAGAGATATTTATTGTGGCAATAGATGGAATTGCATACGCAGCTTTTACTATCTCATCTGAAATGAAATAAATTAAAGCGCTAGCCAGCCACCAGGTGTAAGTTCGTCAGCAGCTTCTGGTCCCCAGGATCCTTTGAAATATGGCAAAAGATGCGGCTCATTATTAATGACGCCTTCCACGATTCTCCACGTTTCAAGCACTGAATCAATACGAGTAAAGCGCATGTGATCTCCTGCCATTGCGGCGCGAAGTAAACGCTCATATGCCTCTTGACGATCGCCAAGCGCAGCTGAGAAGTTGACTGTAAGTTTGACTGGTTCAGTTGAAAGATGATCGCCTGGAGATTTTGCCTGCAATTCAATATCTACGCCATCATTTTTTCCAAGACGAAAGCGAAGCAAATTTGGCGCTCCAGATTGAGTCTCACCAAAAAGCATGCGAGGGGGATGCTTGAATTCAATAATAACCTCAAGTGTTGTCTCAGATAGATTTTTACCTGTTCGCAAGTAGAACGGAACTCCAGACCAGCGCCAGTTATCCACTTTCAAAACCGCAGCAGCGTACGTCTCTGTTTTTGATCCAGGAGCAACTCCATCTTCATCAAGATAGCCAACATATTGGCCACGAATTACTTCCTCTGGCTTGAGTGGCGCGATAGCGCGGAAAACTTTTAGTTTTTCATCTTCCATGATGTTTGAAGAAAGATCGGCTGGTGGTTCCATTGCAATAAGGGCAAGAACTTGGAGCAAGTGGTTTTGAAGCACGTCTCTGATGGCGCCAACTCCGTCATAGAAACCGCCACGACCTTCTACACCGAAGTTTTCAGCCATGGTGATCTGCACGCTATTGATATATCGACGATTCCAGAGCGGTTCCCAAATTGAGTTAGCAAAGCGGAAGACCAAAATATCCTCAACCGACTCTTTCCCGAGGTAGTGATCAATACGGAAAATGCGATCTTCGGTGAGAACTTCTTCAAGTTCATCTTGCAAATTAATAGCTGATTTAAGGTCGCGACCAAAGGGCTTTTCAACAACGAGGCGGATTCGATCAGTTAAGCCAACCGCTGCTAAACCTTTTGTGACGTTTCCAAATGCTGAAGGTGGAATTGCCAGATAAATAACTGGATTCTTTTTATCTTTTAGGGCTTCTGCAATATCCTCGTAAAGCTTTGCATCTTCGTAGTTTCCGACAATGAGTGATATTTCCTTGTCAAGATCGGCCAAGAGCTTCTCATCCGGATTTGGGAACGCAACTTTGATTGCATCAAAAGCATGCGCTACGAATTGATCATGATCCCACTTAGTTGAGGCCACGCCAAAAACTGCGCAGTGAAGAGAATCATTTAGCGCCATGCTATACAAGGCAGGGAATAGCTTCTTCTTTGCTAAATCACCTGTCGCGCCAAAAAGTACAAGAGCATCTGCCGGTTCAAGTTTTGCCTTGCGCGCCATCATTTCTTTTTCACTTCTTGGTGGCCACCAAATTTTTTGCGCATTGCCGAAAGCACCTTATTTGCATACAAATCATTACCGCGGGAAGTAAATCGACCCATCAAAGATGCGCTGAGAACATTTGCTGGAACGCCGGCGTCAATGGCTGTCTGCACGGTCCAACGACCTTCACCTGAATCAGATACTGAACCTTCATAGGTAGCAAGTTCTGGATCTTCGGCATACGCAGTTGTTGTGAGATCAAGTAGCCATGATGCAACGACAGAGCCTCGTCGCCAGACCTCGGTAACTTCGGCCATATCAAAGTCATATTTTGTTTCAACATGATCACCAACCGCTGTTGGGTGCTTAATACCTTGGCTTGCTGCATGAATCAGATTTAAGCCCTCTGCATATGCTGCCATCGCGCCGTATTCAATGCCGTTATGAACCATTTTAATAAAGTGGCCTGAACCAACTGGACCGCAATGCAAATAGCCAGATTCAGCTTGTGATGGCTGGCCAGTTTTTCCTGGTGTGCGCTCGGCAGATTCAACTCCTGGAGCCATTGCTTTAAATATTGGATCAAGGCGTTCAACGACTTTCTTTTCTCCGCCGATCATCAGTGAATATCCGCGTTCAAGTCCATATACCCCGCCACTTGTACCAACATCAACAAAGTTAATTCCCTTTGTCTTCAAGTAAGCAGCGTTTGCAATGTCATCACGATAAAAAGTATTTCCACCATCAATAATTGTTGACCCGGCCGCTAAATGCTCAGCGACTGCGTGAATAGTTTGCTGGGTCACTTCTGCAGGGACCATAACCCATACAAATTGTGGGTTTGCATCGTTGTTATATTGCGCGAGATCAGCAAGCGATGACAGAGGTGTGAAGCCTTCTTTGGCAACGGTTTTGACGGTATCTGCGTTCACATCAAAGACGCTGATATTAATATCACCGACTCCGTGGTCCTTAATGCGGCGCGCAATATTTGCGCCCATACGTCCAAGGCCAACTACGGTCAGTTGAATCGTCATTGCTTAACTCCACTAATTAATTGATCAGTCATGATTGTTACCTGAGCGTTTTTTGAGTTAGCGGCTAGTAGCCCTACCGGTCCACTTTGAACGGCCTCGAGTGCTCCTATTTTGCCTTCTCCTAAGCCAAAAATGTAAATTGCATTGGCATGGGCAAGTCGTGACAGAGAGATACTTACTCGTAGCGCAGGGGGCTTTGGTGAGCCTGAAATTCCAATGGCGAAGCGTGGTTCTGATGCATCAATTCGCCCTGGGAATAGAGAGGCAATGTGACCATCTTCACCCATACTCAAGACCACAGAATCAAATGGCTTGCTGCCGACTTCTAACTCCATATCACGGGCATAGTTAGCGGCCGCTCCATCAATTTCTTGTTCCGGATTACTTCCTGCTGAGTCAACGACGTGGAAAACACAGTGCGCAGTAGAAAGTGAGAAGCCTTCAATGAGTCCCTTGTCATTTCTTTCATCACTATCAGATGGAACATAGCGCTCATCACTAAACCAAATATGAACAACGCATCCTTCAAAACTTTCGTTATTTCGAATCAATCTAAAAAGCGCGATATCAATAGCTTTCGCGCTGGCATATCCGGTACGACCACCTGTAACAACGATCTGAGCTCTACGGCCTTCGCGCCATGCATGTGCGATGGCATCTACAGTTCTTGCCGCACATGATGCGATTAACTCATCAGATGATGGGTCGTAAAGGTATTTCATAGTAGCGGGGACAGGATTTGAACCTATGACCTCTGGGTTATGAGCCCAGCGAGCTACCGAGCTGCTCCACCCCGCGTCGGTAGTGCAATCTTAGGAGATAACTCCCAATTACCCAAAACGAGGTAGTTATTTGCCTTGCGCAGCGATTGCAGCAGCGATTGCTGCCTTTAATTGATTTTGTGCCACACCATATGCAGCAAAATCACCATTCTTCAAGGCTTGATTAGAAGCTGCGATTGCAGATTGTGCATTTGCAAGTGCTTGCTTGAGCGTTGTTGAACCACCAGTTGTCGGAGTTGATCCACTTGCACTTGGGCTGTTGTTAATAACAACACCAGAAGAACCACCTAGTACTTGGTTTAAAGCATCTTGAAGTGTGTTTCCAAATCCAATTTGGTCACCAAAAGAGACCAGGACTTTTTGTAAGAGTGGAAAAGAAGATGCGTTTGAGGTTGCACGAACATAAACAGGTTGAACATAGAGAAGTCCCCCGCCAACGGGAAGCGTTAACATATTTCCAAGCACCACATCAGAGCCGCCTTGTCGAAGCAATGAAAGGGTCTGGGCAACATCAGGCTTTGCTTCAAAGTTTGAAGCTACTTGAGAGGGACCTGAAATATTTGTTGAACGTGGCAATTCAAGAACAGTCATTTTTCCATAATTTGGTCCAGGGTCTGAATCAACCTGAACAAATGCAGTCAGGTTCTGTCTGCCACCACGTGGCACAAAGGAAGCTGACAATGTAAACGCTGTTGAGGTAGTTCCTGGTAATTGCATTGTCTGATAGGTAGGTGGCTGATTTCCTGCGTTAGCACCAATAGATGATGGATCAGATGGCACGCGCCAGAAGTCTTGTCCGCCGTAGTATGCAGTTGGATTATTCACATGATAAGTCGCCAAGATGCTTCGCTGAATTTCAAACATTCCCTCTGGATAGCGAATGTGTTGAAGAAGTGCGGGTGAAATAGCGCTCTTTGGCTGAACTGTTCCAGGGTATGCCTTGCTCCAGGTCTTCAATACTGGGTCTGTTGTATCCCATTGATATAAAGTTACTTGACCACTGAATGCATCAACGGTTGCCTTCACTGAGTTACGAATGTAATTAATGTTCTGATTTGGCAGAGTCTGAACTGCTGCCGCGCTTTGTGTCACAGAGTTTTGGCTCGCATCAGCCATATTCACAACTGCCGAATATGGATACCCAGCACTTGTCGTGTAGCCATCAACAATCCAAACAACACGTCCATTAACAATCGCTGGATATTCATTTCCATCAAGGGTCAACCAAGGTGCCGCTTTTTGGACACGGGTCATTGGGGCGCGGTTATACAAAATCTTTGAATCTTTATTAATTAAATTTGAGAGCAGAATCTGTTGATCTTTATATTTGATAGCAAAGAGCAAGCGATCAAAGAGGCTTCCCATGGGAACTCCGCCACTACCTTGATAGGTGTAGTTCTGTTGCCCAGTTGCCTGAGCGTCATCAGGATAGTCAAGTTCTGTCGGTGTGCTCTTTGCTGTTCCGCCAACGATGGAATATCCAGGAACATTTTCACCAAAATAAATACGAGGTTGGAATATGCCCAAGCCATTAGAAGCAGGAATATTTCCAACACTAAAGCTTGGCTTGCCATCAGCAACGACAATATTTGTAGGTGAGGCAACAAATCCAAATCCGTGGGTGTAAACAAGATGATCGTTGATCCAGTTTTGTGCAGGGCTTCCAGCAATGTTTAATTCTCGGACAGCAACGACCATATCTTGCTTCTTGCCACTCACGTTGTAACGATCGACATCGAGTGCATCTGGAAATGTGTAATACGGCTTTATCTGTTGCAACTGACGGAATGTTGCTGGCAATACATTGGGATCAAGTAATCGCGCATTAGCAATATTTGATGTGTCTTTAGCAAATTGCCCAGGTTGAGCTGAGATAACCGCTGGGTACTCCTTCACGGTTACTGTTGAATTCGTTAGCCCATATGCTGCTTGAGTTGCCTCGATGTTGCGAGAAATATATGGTGCTTCTTTATTGGATTCACTTGGCTTGACCGTAAATGTTTGAATGGCTGCTGGGTACACCCCTGCGATCAAAACTGCAGAGATAACAAGAAGAGCAATTCCGGCAGCCGGCAACACCCATGAGCGGCGAATGATATTTGCAAAGAAAAGCAGCGCGCAGATCACAGAAATTCCAGCCAAGATTGCTTTCGCAGGAAGCACTGCGTTGACATCGGTGTAGGAGAGCCCGGTGAGCAAACTTCCTTTATGAAGCGCTAAATCAAAACGATCAAACCAATAAGCAGCTGCCTTAATTAATACCAGCACACCTAGAAGCACAGAGAGCTGCACACGCGCAGTCACAGTTGTGCGATCCTGGGAAACTTGGGGACGAATGCCTCCATAAAGGTAATGCACAGCTAGTGTGGCGAGAATTGTTAGAACAAAAGTTGAAATTCCCCAGGAAATCAGCGATTTCCACATGGGCAGGCGAAAGACAAAGAAAGAAATATCCATATGAAATTGCGGATCTTTCAGGCCAAAGTTTGTTGAGTTCTTAAACGGTAGCCAGGTCTGCCAAAGCTTGGTTCCGGACATACCTGCAAAGTAAAAAATCACAATTCCGATACCTGCAAGGACATAACGCTTTACGGAGTCGATCTGCCCCCGGTATCTTTCAAAATTATCTGGTTCCACCGAAATCGGAACATATATTGGGCGCCTTTTGTAAGCAATGAAAATATTACTCGTAATAATTGCAGAGGTTGCTAAGCCAAAGGTCAGGAAGAGTTCAATCTTTGTCGCGAGAGTGGTGCTCCACACCTTTGTAAAATTTACCGAGCGAAACCACAAGAGGTCCGTATAAAAACCAGTAAGTGAAACCAAGACTACGATGAGGATGACAAGCGCGATGAGCGTGTATGCAAGTGGACCAGGCTTACCCGATCCTGGCGTTCTTGGTGGACGAGGTGTTCTTCCATTGCCGAAGGGGTTATTGGGAAATTGGAATGAACTCATGGATGAACTCTACTCGGGTGGTGGCTGGCGTAGTGTCTTCTGAAATTTCTGGAAGCTTCCCACGGAGCGATTTGTCTCGTTATCGAACTTCTCTTTGAACTTAGTTGTCCAAATCACGTAGCCAATAGCGACAGAGACAGCAATGATGGGCACGACCCACCAGATCAAGGCAGCGAAGGCTGTAGAACTCGCGTGAATCTGGGTCACCTTCTGCAAGGAGCTAATCCGGCTGAACATGAGATTAACCTTAGCCCACCACATATTGAATTTTGCCAATGGGCATCTCGCATAGAAAAGATGTGGATAAGGTGAAATCGCGGGATGATTTGGGGTGAAGAATTTGTTTCATCTCTATGAGAAAAGTGAAAGGGAGTAAGTGGTGAGTGGTTTTGGCTTCACCCCGAATGAGGGGTTCTTTGGATCTGGTTTACCTAATTTCCAAAGCGCACCTGGCACTCCTATGTTGCAAACCCAAATTCTCCGCGAGAGTGCTCGGAACTACCTGAGTACACATATTGACTTGCCCGTGGGCAAAAGTGATGCGATAAAAATTCAAGAAGCAGTTGATATTGCTGGCAACTGGATTCAAGAGCGCACAACATTCCCCATGAGCGTTGCAAATGCAGATATCACCTGGACCCGAAAAGAATGGTTGGAGTTTTCTATCCCTGGTTGGCAAAAGCTCGTTGAGCCTCTTGCTGAAGGAATGGCTGGAGCTCTTGCCAAGGTCATGACAGATATGGCAGGAGCCGGTGCTGATGAAGATGGAAATATTGGACTACCTGAAGGTTTAGAAGGAATGCCCGGCTTGCCCGCTGGAATGTCCTTCAACGTCAACGCCTTCTTGCCGATGATGCGCGGGTTTATGGGGCAATTAATCGCCAACCAGCTTGGTCAATCAATAGGCGCCCTAGCAGTTGGGGTAACTGGATCAAACGATGTAGCAGTGCCCCTCTTTGAAAAATCAGGCATCCATATGATTCCCACAAACATCACTGCATGGGCTGAAGGCTTAGATATTCCTGAGCAAGAAGTTGCCATTTACTTAGCGTTGCGTGAGATTGCTGCAGAACGATTGTTCTCCCACACTCCTTGGCTTGCTACCTACCTTCAAGGATTGATCACTGCCTACGGCAAGGGAATCACAGTTGATGTTCGCGCAATTCAAGACCAGGCGCAGAGCGCCATGGACTCAGGTGAGTTAGATATCTCTAATCCTCAATCAATTTCTCTGGCAATTAACCAAGGAATGTTCCAACCCGAACAAAGTCCTGCGCAAAGCGCCGCACTTGAACGACTTGAAATGGCGCTAGCACTCATTGAAGGATGGATTGATCACATAACTGCAATCTCAGCCCAAGATCGCCTTCCATCTCTGGCGCAACTGACTGAAACTCATAGGCGTAAGAGAATTTCTGCCAGCCCAACGCAACAACTCTTTGCAACACTTCTTGGTTTAGAAGTTAGCCCAAGAAAAATGCGCGAGTGCGCAAACTTCTGGAATGAAATTTATTCTTTGGGTGGCGGTGTCAATGGTGGAGCAGAAGTTCGTGACCACCGCTGGGAGGATGCAACTTTGCTTCCAACAGCTTCTGACTTGGCTGACCCGGCCGCCTTCTTGGCGAGTACTACAGTTCCCGACGATCTCTCAGGATTGATTTAACTTTCAAGCACTTCTGTTCGGGCATTAAAAAGCCAAATCTCCGGGCGCACGATTTGTTGCCAGCCTTCCCCTTGCCGACACCAAACGGTTATCCGAAGATTTGGTGTGTGAAACTTATGGCAATTTCCCACGATAATCAAAGAGAAATGCCACAATTAATGCAACGTGTTGTTGATAAGTCTGTGGAGAAACAGGGGATAACTTCGTGCAATCGGTGGAGAACTTTATTCAAGAATCCATCTTTGAAGATACCTTCACACCCGTGAAGAGTGAGCGTTTTCAACGTAAATCGCCGAAAATCAATCCACTTCCAGATAATTTGCCTGAATTTCGCGTAATAAGAAGCACTCGGCGTAAAAGAAGCATCAGCGCATACAGGCAAAACGGGATTATTGAGATCCATATCCCAGATCGCATGTCTCGCAAAGATGAATTTGC
>Ga0208865_1000039_pt1 | contig 44202 bp, 79 predicted proteins | sample CryBogCBE02Aug09_FD_184565 | JGI IMG/M metagenome (GOLD analysis project Ga0208865, IMG submission 184565) | Freshwater microbial communities from Crystal Bog, Wisconsin, USA - CBE02Aug09 (SPAdes) (version 2) | ecosystem: Environmental > Aquatic > Freshwater > Lake | place: Crystal Bog... | reverse complement strand
TGATAATCATTCTCATATAGGGGGCACAGGGTAGGGAGGGGCAATGGTACTTATTAAATATATATATATAGGCACCATACTATTTTTTTATAAATTTACAATGGGGTACCCTAAACACCCCCCCCCCTTGATTTAAAACACCGATAGGCTATTTTTATTTTTATATAATTTCTTAATGGGGTCCCATCCAAAGGATGGTTCTGCAAAGTACTCTGTACGAGTCCCATGAGATAGAATAGGTCTAAAACAAACAGAAAGGGGTCTAGAAACGATTATTTATAATTTTTGGAACCTAGATAGCTCGGCATGGGTAAATACGACCCACACCTCGCTTACTGTACGACTGAATAGGAGTTACTGGTCATTAGGGAAAGTTAATGATTATACGCAAGACTGTTTTCATTCATTATGTTATAATAGATGTATAGAATGAAAATTCATTCTATGAATTTATTAACTAACCTTTAGGAGAATATTATGTGGACATCACCAATGGCAACAGAGATGAGATTTGGATTTGAAGTAACTATGTACGTTATGAATAAATAACTTTCGGTTATTTGAACCTCAAGTGAAAATAACACTTGACAAATTGAAAGGCTTCTGTTATACTATTAATTATTAATTAATTAATATATATATATATTATAATATATAATAATAAATATAATTAGTAATAGGGTAACATAAAGTAATATGTTTGTCAATAGGTTTTAAGAAATAAATATTGACATCGGGACCTTTGGGGGTCCCTTTGTCTTTAATAAGTGTCTATGAAGAAACTACTTGACATTTTCAATGTCTTGTGATATAATTATACTATGAGTGAGAAATTGTCTGAGAAAAGCGGCAGTGGTTATTTTGTAGATGGTCAAGAGATTCCTCTGACTCCCCGTAGAGGTCGTCCATTAAAAGCTGCTCATCATGCACCAGACTGGTTCCCTCAACAAACTAAAATAGATGCGTGTACCTACTACTGTGTCTATGGTGACTTTGATAAAGTGTCAGAGCTTACTAAAGTGCCAGCTAATATTCTAAGAGTGTGGCATCAAGAACCCTGGTGGGTTGAAATTCAAAAGAGAGTGTATGTTGAACAAAACGAAAACCTCTCATCCCGTATTAACGATGTACTAGATAAAAGTTTAGTTGAAATAAAAGATCGCTTAGAAAATGGTGATTTCTTTTACGATAGGAAAGCTGGAGAACTTAAACGTAAGCCAGTAGAAACTAAAACCCTAGCTATTCTTTTTGATAACCTAACAACTAAAAGACAATTGGTTCGTGGAGAGCCTACAAGTATCTCTGCTAAGATTGGTGTAGAAGATAGACTTGAGCAACTGAAAGAATCTTTCGAGAAGTTTGCTAAGAGTCGATTAATTGAAAACGGAACTGTGATAGAGGAGAATGGTCATGCCATTGAAGAAGGGTTCAAGCAAGAAAACAATATCAAACAACATCAAGACGGAAATGAAAGCAGGGAAACCACAGAAGCAAGCAGTGGCAATAGCTCTTTCCAAAGCGGGCAAATCCAAGAAGAAGAAGGGCAAGTAAATGGCAACTAATACAGGTTCTATTCCTAAACTATTACAACCTAAAAAAGCTAAACCAATAAAAGCTAAAAGAGTTAAAGTTCACAAAGCTAAAAAAGTAAAAGCAAAAGCACCTACAGGATATTAATTGGAACTTACACCATCCATCATAGATGGGTTTGCAGGTTCTTTACTTTCTAAGAGATATGATTCAGCAACAGCTACACCACAATGTCATCAAGAGTGGTGGGAGTTATGTAGTAGTAAAAACAACTTAGTAGCTATAGCAGCTCCAAGGTCTCATGGTAAGTCTACTGCAATAACCCATGCTTATACTCTAGCAGCAATGCTGTTTAGAGATAGAAAGTTTGCTGTCATTGTCTCTGATACAGAAACACAAGCAGTTAACTTCCTCAATGACATTAAAGAGGAATTAAGAAACAACGAAGACTTGATAGAGTTGTTCGGTGTTAAGAAGTTTATTAAAGATACGGAAACAGATATTATTGTTGAGTTCAATGATGGATATAGTTTTCGTATTTTAGTTCGTGGTGCGGAACAACGTGTCCGTGGTTTGAAATGGAATCAGATAAGGCCAGACTTAATAGTCTGTGATGATTTAGAAGGCGATGAACAAGTACTCAACAAAGACAGACGTGAGAAGTTTAGAAGGTGGTTCTTCGGTGCGTTACTACCTTGTATGTCAAGGACAGGCATTTGCAGAGTTGTTGGCACTATTCTGCACTTGGATAGTTTACTTAATCGTTTAATGCCAGAGGACAGTGAAAAGACCACTGTCATAGAACCTCTTAAAAGTTATAGTTTAAATAAACGGGCAACGTGGACAAGTGTTAGATATCGTGCTCATGATGATTCTTTCGATCATATATTGTGGCCTACAAGATGGACCAAAGATGCACTTCAGAAAGAACGTCAAAGATATCTTGACCAAGGTATACCAGAAGTTTATTCGCAAGAATACTTAAACTACCCAGTTGATGAAAGTACATCTTACTTTCAAAGAGATTACTTTATAGAAATACCTAAGCACACTCTAGATGCAATTAGACATAAAGAAAAGAAACTTGTTTATTACGCTGCAGTGGACTTTGCTATTAGTACTAAAGAAAGATCTGACTATACTGTTATAGCCATAGCAGGTATGGACTCAGATGGCATCATGAACATTGTTGATATAAGACGTGGACGATGGGATGCTTTACAAATTGTAGATGAGATGTTTGCAGTACAAAAGAAATACTCTCCTTACTACTTTGTAACAGAACGTGGTGCCATTGAAAAAGCTATTGGTGCTATTTTAAAACGAGAGCAACTAGCTCGTCAAGTATATATGAGTTTATATCCTATGACTCCAACGAAGGATAAACAATCTAGAGCAAGAAGCTTTCAAGCTAGATTTAAAGCAGGTGGTGTTAAGTTTGATAAGACTGCTGAATGGTATTCAGGGTTAGAAGAAGAACTTATACGCTTTCCTAAATCAAGGCATGATGACCAAGTGGATGCACTTTCTTGGTTAGGTTTAGTAGTAGATCAAGTACAAACGGCTGATAGTCCTGAAGAGGAAGAAGAGTATGAATATCAGCAAGCTCGTAAACAATTTCAAAATGATGGACGTTCAACCATAACAGGATACTGATAATGGAATTAGATGTAAAACTTAAAACGCAAGACATTTTAGATTCAATGAACATCGCTGAGATGTTGGATGATGATGCTCTAAACAAAATTGGCTACAATGTAGTTACCGAGTTTAACATTGATAAGCAATCTAGAAGTCAATGGGAAAAACGTGTAGAAGAAGCTATGAAGCTTGCTCTACAAGTAGCAGAAGCTAAATCATTTCCATGGTCAGGTGCTTCTAACATCAAGTTCCCATTAATCACTATTGCTGCTTTACAATTTCATAGTAGAGCATATCCAGCTTTATTACCATCTAATCAAATCATTAAGATGATAGGTAATGAAGATGAACAAAACCCTGAAAAAATAGTTAGCCTACAACGAGTAGAGAAACACATGTCCTATCAAGTTCTTGAAGAAGATGAGAACTGGGAATCTGAAATGGATAAAGTGTTAATCACCGTGCCTATTGTTGGTTGTGCATTTAAAAAGACATACTGGGACTTCAACGCTAATCATCCTGTATCAGAAAACATCTTAGCTAAAGACTTTGTTGTTTCCTATTGGACGAAGAGTTTAAAAGACTGCACACGTCAAACTCATATCCTTTACTTATCAACTAATGATGTTCTCTCTAGACAAAGAAGAGGTCAATGGTTAGATATTGATTTATCTATTCCACCTAGTTATTCACCTGATGATCTTACTATGTCTCAAAATAGAGCACAAGGTACAGATCAACCTTCTAACGATCCAACAGCACCTTATGAGTTCCTTGAACAACATCGTTGGGAAGATTTAGATGGTGATGGTTTTAAAGAGCCATATATTGTTACAGTACATAGAGATACTTATAAAGTAGTTCGTATAGTAGCTAATTACTTTGAAGAGTCTATTATCAGAAATGATAAAGATGAAATTGTAAACATTAGACCTGAATCTTACTTTACTAAGTATTCATTTATTCCATCACCTGATGGTGGTTTTTATGATGTAGGTTTTGGTATTCTTTTAGGACCTCTCAATGAATCAATTAACACTATTATCAATCAGCTTGTTGACGCTGGTACTATGGCAAATACTGCTGGCGGTTTTCTATCACGGGGAATTAAAGTTCGTGGAGGTAATTATAATTTTGCTCCTTTGGAGTGGAAGCATGTGGATAGTACTGGAGAGGATTTAGCAAAAGGTATTGTACCACTTCCAGTAAGAGAACCATCACAAGTTTTATTTACACTATTACAAACATTAGTAAGCTACGGTGAACGTATCGTAGGTGCAACAGACATTATGGTAGGTGAGAATGTCGGTCAAAATACTCCAGCTCAAACAGCACAAACAATGGCTGAACAAGGTATGAAAGTATTTGCTGGTATATTCAAACGTATCCATAGAAGTCTCAAAGAAGAGTTTAGAAAACTATACAGACTCAATCAACTCTATTTAGATGAGCAATATCAATATGCAGGTGGTATTGTACTAAATAAAGATTATACAAACTCAATTAACTTATTAAGACCAGCAGCAGATCCTCATGTTGTATCTGACGTACAACGTATTATGCAAGCACAAGCATTAAGAGAAGCTGCTATGACTACTCCAGGCTTTAATGTTTACAAAGTAATGCGTAGATATTTAGAAGCTATGAAGATTACTAATATTGATGAGGTGTTACCGAACCCACAAGGTCCGAATGCAATAGCACCACAACCTAATCCTAAGCTACAAATTGAGCAATTAAAAGCTCAAGAGAAGGATAAAGCTTTAGATGTTAAGTTTAAACTTGGCATGGCGAAGCTAATGCAAGAAGAGCAAATAAATAGAGCTAAGATTATGAATCTTGAAGCTCAAGCTGTTAAGGCACTAGAGGAAGCAGGTGGAGTTAAAGCAGGTCACGACATTGCTATGCTAGATGCTCAGATAGGTGCAGCTAAAGCACATCATGATGGTATTCTTAAATCTATTGAGTTATTAAACAAAGTAAGTCAAGGAGAGAAAGATGGCAATAGTACTAACGCAGGAGGAGTATCAGGATTGGCTAGTCCATCCAGCAACGAAATGCCTGTTTAAAGCATTAAAGAATGACAGGGAGTTTTTAAAAGAACAAATTGTCAGAGGCAACATAGAAAGAGAAGAAGAAGCAAAAGGTAGATGTAACGCAGTACTTAATATCCTAAACATTGGATATGAAGACTTAGTAGAAGGAGCAAGAGATGACAGTAAATACTAGTGGGATTAATCCCGTTGGTCATAGACTATTAGTACTACCAGAAGAAGTAGAAGAAGTAACCGAAAGTGGTATTATAGTTACAGTAGGTAATCAAAAGGAGAGAGAGCAGCTTGCTCAAATCCGTGGTACAGTGGTAGCGATGGGTACAACTGCTTATGCCGATCAAAAAGATCCTTGGTGTAAGATTGGAGACTTCATTACCTTTGGTAAATACTCAGGACTTATCTATAAAGGTGAAGAGACTAAAGATGGTAAAGAGTATAGAGTGATTAACGATTTAGACGTTGTGGCAACACACGAGAAAGATTAGAGATGGCAGAAGATCAAGTACAAGATCAACAATCTGATAGTACCCCTGAAGGTAACGAAGGTGTTGAAAAAGAAGCAAGACTCTTTGGATGGGTTCCTAAAGAAGAGTTTCGTGGTTCTGAGAATGATTGGGTAGATGCTGATACCTTTGTAAAAAGAGGTAAAGAGATTAATCCTATCCTTCGTAAGAATAACGAACTACTCATGAAGAAGTTTGAAGAGAAGGCCGCTGAAGTTGATAAGATTAAAGCTGACGTAGAAGAGTTTAAGAAGTTTCAGAAGGAAGCTTTTGAAAAGAAGAAAGCTCAATACGAAGTTGAAATAGCTGATCTTAAAGCTCAGAAAAAAGAAGCTATTAAAGTGGGCGATGGTGATCTAGCAGTAGAACTAGACGATCGTATAGACGAACTAAAGGAAGCACAACGGGAAGCTAAGGAAGAAAGTAAAACTACTTCTCCTCAGTCTAACTCTACAACCGTACCAAATGATCCTGACTTAGCATCATGGTTGGATCGTAATGAATGGTTTGGAAATGACATCGAAAAGACTGATGTTTCAAACGCATTAGGTGCTTCTGTAAGGAAACAATTCCCTCACTTATCTGGTCGTGCATTTCTAGATAAGTTGGATGAAAAGATTGCTCAATACTACCCAGATACATCGGGTGTTAAAAAAGTAAAAGGCAGTCCAGTAGATTCAACAGGAAATGTTAGAGCAGGGGGTTCAAGTAAGAAGACTTATGACAACTTACCACCCGAAGCAAAGGCAGCTTGCGATAAATTTGTTAAACAAGGTTTATTCAAATCTAAGCAAGAATATTTAGACATGTATGATTGGGAATAATAGGAGATAATTATGGCAGTAGCAGATACACCAGAAGATAAAAGAGAAAAGGTATTAGAGAAGCAAGTTCGTAACAATTCTGAACGTCCTTCACAAGAACGTAAAAGGAATGTCTTTAATGGCACACAAGGTAAGTTGACTGTAAACTACACTATTGATGGTTATCACCTACATGGTTTTAACGATGAAAATGGTAGAGTACAAGATGCTCTTGATGGAGGTTATGAGTTCGTTTCACCAGAGGAAGTTGGCGGTGTTAAAGAGAATGTAGTTTCTCGTAACACAGATCTAGGAGATAAGGTAAGATGGTTAGTAGGTAGAACTGCCGATGGTGGTCCTTTATATTGCTATTTAATGAAAATTAAACAAGAGTGGTATGATGAAGATCAAGCAGCCCTACAAGCTAAAAACAATTTAATTGATGAAGCTATTCGTAAAGGTAGAAATACCAAAGAAGGCACTTCTTCAGAGGGCTTCTATGCTCCTCGTGAAGGCATCAATTATAAAACTTAAATCAATAACCAAAGGAGTTTTTAAATGGCGAACATCAATCGTCCTAAGGGCCTAAGCCCAGTACAAAACACTGACGGTTCACCATACAGCCAAGGTGCTACGTTATTCGCAGTTGCGAGTGACGCTTCAAACACTTATGCTATTGGTGATATCGTTGCAGCAGCAGCAGGTGGTGACGCTAATGGCGTTCCTTATGTTACTAAATGGTCAGGCACAGTAGCAGCTAATAACTTACCAGTAGGTGTTATTGTTGGTATTCGTGTTGCTGATCCTGGTGCTTCATTAGTTGGTAATTCACTCTCATTAGAGAAAACTTACCTTCCATTGAACGCAGGTACACATTATGTTTTCGTTGTTACAGATCCAATGACATACTTCACTGTTCAAGGTGATTCAACTGTTTGGGCTGCATCTAACTTAAACAACAACTGTAACGTAACTATCACAGCTAACCAAACTACTTTAGGAAATGGTGCTCCATTCTCAAATACAGTAGCAACTGGTCCAGCAACAACAAACAGCTTACCATTACAAATCGTGGGTATCAATTCACGTCCTGATAATGCGTTAGGTGCTTATTGTGAATTAGTAGTTCGTTGGAATGTTCATGCCTATATCGGTCAAGCAACTGGCCGTACTGGTGTTTAATAACTAAGGAGATCTAAAATGGCGGGTTTAATTACCACAGCATCACATCCTAAGGCTCTTTGGCCAGGGATCAAACAATGGTGGGGTCAAGTTTACGATGAACATCCAGTAGAATATACTGATCTTTTCGATAGCGAAACTTCAACACAAAACTATGAAGAAGATGTACAACTTACTGGCTTCGGTTTAGCTCCACAAAAACCTGAAGGTAGTGGTGTTATCTATGATTCAGAAGTTCAAGGCTTCACAACACGTTACACACACGTTGCTTATGCTCTTGGTTACATTGTAACTAAAGAAGAGTTAGATGATAACTTATATGAGCAAGTATCTCGTAAACGTGCTGCAGCTTTAGCTATGTCTTTCCGTCAAACGAAAGAAAACGTAGCAGCTAACGTATACAACAGAGCATTCAGCAATACATACGCTGGTGGCGATGCTGTATCATTAGCAAACACAGCACACCCAAATACATCAGGTGGTACATGGGCTAACCGTCCAACAGTTGATGTAGATTTCTCTGAAGCAGCTTTAGAAGATGCTATCATTGCAATCATGGGTTTACAAAATGACCGTGGTTTACTAATCAACATTATGCCTAAGACATTGATTATCCCACGTCAACAAGTATTCAATGCACAACGTGTATTGCATTCTTCATACCAAACTGGTAATGCTAACAATGATATTAACGTGATTAAATCTGGTAACTACTTACCAGGTGGTTTCAAAGTTAATCATTACTTAACATCACCAAACGCATGGTTCATCCGTAACACAATTCCTGGTAAAACAGGTATGAAGTACTATGAACGTGTTGGTATGCAATTTGACCAAGACAATGACTTTGACACAATGAATGCTAAGGCTAAAGGCTACGAAAGATATTCTTTCGGTTGGTCTGATCCTAGAGCAATCTGGGGTGTTAACGGTCCTTAATCGGGACGTCACTGAGTGGTGGGAGGGGATAAAGTCCCTCCCCAGCTCTTATTAGGAGACTCAAATGGGTTTTGAACACGAAAGAGAAAAGGGCAAACGCCCTGATACAACTGTCCCTAAAAAGGGATTTAAGAACTAAATTTATTAACGCTCTAATGACGCTTTTAATTAAGCGTTGCTAAGCAACGTCAAAGGAGAATTATATGTCAGCACCATCAAGACTTCTAAGTGGAGTATCTACAGCTTATTCTGGCGAGACACTTCACTCATTTCCATTTCCAGATCCGTTTCACACTGGAAGTACACAAAACTTAGGTAGCTCAGTTTACACTAACGATTTTAACACACTTATCGGTACAGATTACACTGTAACTGGTTCATCATCAACATTTGCATTATCTAACTCAGTAGTTGGTGGTGCAGCAGTATTAACACCAGGTGGTACTACAACAGCATCATCTGCTTACAAGAACGGTACATTCTTCCAATTCCAAGCTGGTAACAGAGCATGGTATTCAACAAGAATCCAAACATCAGCAGTAGCTGGTAACGTATCATTTTATGTAGGTTTACAAAATGGTTCAGCAGCTACTGACTGTTTATGGTTTTCTAAAGCAGCATCTTCAACATCAATCAACTTAGTATCAACAGTAGGTTCTACAGCTACAACTTTAGTAACTGGTGTAGCAACAGCTGCAGCAGCTACATGGGTTGACTTAGGTTTATACTTTGATGGTACAGATATTAAAGTGTTTACTAACAATGTTAACGTAGCTCGTGTTACTGCTCCTACTATTGGATCATCAAGCACTACATTAACTAATGCTTTATTAAGCCCAGTGTTCCAAATTACTCCAACAGCTACTGATACTTTAACAGCGGACTTCGTTTTAGTTGCTCAAGAACTTTCACGATAATAGGGGAAATATAAATGGCTAATCCAACACCAAACATACAGATTATTTCAGATGGTCCTGCAACGACTATCTTGAAACTAACTGGTAATGCGAATACAGCCGATTTTACTTCCGCAACTTTAGTAGACCCAGCAGCTCGTTCATCAGTTGATCCAACAGGATCTAACTATTTAAAAGCTGGTTGGTATCGTATAGACAAGATTATCCACAATATTGAAGATGGTATTGTGGTTAATTTAATCTGGGATGATAGCTCAGGTACTACAGTTATTGAACAATTGGCTGGACGAGGCAAAGCTGATTATAGACATATTGGTGGATTACAAAATCCTAAGAATACAGGTTGGACAGGTAAAATCAACTGGTCAACAAGTACTGAATCAGGAACTTGGACTTCATCAGGATATTCGTTTTCAGTTATTTTAGAACTAACAAAAGGATGGACTCCTTAATGGAAGTCGGTACTAATGTAAAACAAGCAGAACTGTCAGCTCGTATTGTACGGGCTGATGGTACTGTTGTAGAACTTGGGACTATTGACTATTGGAGTTCTAATCTTATTAAAAGACTTATTTGGAGAATTAAAAAATGGCTACACTCTTAACAAACTCAGGACATGCTATTGTTACTAATAGAATTATTGGTAGCGGTACTACTCCTCAATATGTTGCTTGGGGTACAGGTGCTGGTACAACTAGTGCTACTGACACAACATTATTTACAGAAGTAACACCAAGAACAACTGGTACAGCTACTCAAGTAACAACATCTATTACAAACGATACAGTTCAAATTGTAGGTACAATGACAGCTGGTGTTGGTGAAACAATTACCAATGCTGGGGTATTTGATGCTTCAACATCTGGTAACTTATTTGTAAAAGGTGACTTCACTGGTTTAGCTTTAAATACTGGTGACTCTATTCAATTTACATTTAAAGTACAATTTAGTTAATATATAGGGGGTCAACTTGGCTCTTAATCAAAACCCCCTTAATGTAGAAGAAATTAATGGTGGTAATAATCTTCTAAAAACAATTACAGCTAATATTGTTTCTACTGTAACTTCTATTAACAAAGCATTAGGAGTTACAAAGACAAGTACAGCTGTAAGTAATACTGTTACTATAAATAGTCCTAGGTCTTTACTTAGGACTATAACTAGTACTGCAATTAGTAATACAGTTTCAATAGTAAAAGCATTAAAAATAATAAAAACTATTACATCTTCAATTACTACTTCTTTAGTAGCTATGAAGGTGTTTTTAGTAACATTAAGTGTTGCTGTAGCTAATAGTGTATCTATAATAAAATCTATTATTAAGACTATTACAGCTACTGCTGTATCTAATATAGTAAGTGTTACAAAATCTATTGGTAAATTTATAACCGATGTAGTATCTGAAGTTATAACATTACTTATAAGAACAAGTAGGTTTATAACCTTAGTAGTAACAAGTACAACTACAGCAACTATAGTTAAATCTATAGGTAAAATATTAACAACTAGCTTAGTTAGTACCGTTACTATAATAAAAGCTTTATTTAAGATTATAACAGTAACTTCAACAAATACTGTTACTATAATTAAAACTTTAAGTAAGATAATGTCTCTTGTAGAATCAGAGATAGCTACCATACTAGAGAAAGCTAATTATCTTCGTACCTTAGTAGCATCAGTTGTAACTAATACTGTATCAGTATCTAGAAAAATAGGTAAACCTTTAACAGCTACTTTAGTGACTATAACAGTTTCTATTAAGAAAGCTCTTAGTGTTATTAAGACTATTACTACTAGTACAACTACTACAATAAGTAAAGCTTTAAGTAAACTTATAACCATAGTAGAAACAGAAGTAATTAGTGTATCACTTCAAGTAGCAAGACTTAGAACTCTAGCAGTTACTGTCATTACTTCAACTACAGTAAGTAAACTATTATCTAAAGTAATATCAGTATCTGTAGGTAATGTAATTAGACTCATAAAGGCTATAGGAAAGCTTTTAAACACATCTTTAAGTATAAGTGCTACCCTAACCTATGCTCAGTTTTATTTTAAAGTTTTAAGTGTAGTTTCTACAGTTACAGTTTCATTAGCAAAAGTATGGCAAAAGTTCTTGACAATAACAGTAAATTCTGTTATAATAGTAAGTAAGAGTATTAATAAGTATGTTAATATTCTTTCTAATATAACATCAAGTTTACTACCTAATGTAGTATCCTTTGTCAATTATGCAGCTAATAAAGTTATATATGCTGTACCTAAGTTAAGATCTATAGCAGCAACCCGATTTATTACCATGGTAGGAACCTTACAAAAAGTAAGAACTGCTACCTTAGTTAAGTTTAGAACCCTATTTATTGACAAGGATTTAAATATATGAGTAATTCTTTCTCATACAAAATAACCAACGATAGTGAACAGTTTACCTTTGATTATACTCCTGTTATGGGAGCATCAGAAACAATTACAGCTGCTACCTGCACTGTAGCTGTTAAAGAAGGTACTGATCCTAATGCTAGTTCTATTTTAGTGGGTAGTCCTTCATGGCTTGGCTTTAAAGTGACTCAAAGAATATCAGGTGGTTTGGATGGAGTTACTTATAGTATCCAAATGACTATAACTACATCACTTAGTAACATTTATACTGTAGTTGGTGATTTACCTGTATTAGCTCCTATTAACGTCTAATCATGGCTTATATACCAAGGTATGATAAGGGTGATTGGAAAGCCCTATGTGATGTTTGTGGACGAGAGTATAAAGCTTCTCAACTACAGCAAAGATGGGATGGGTTATTCTGTTGTAAAGATGACTGGGAAATAAGACAACCTCAAGACTTTGTAAGAGGTGTAGCTGATAATCAAACAGTACCTTGGAGTCGTCCAGAACCATCAGATAACTTTAGACCTATAACTTATAATTCACTTATTGCATTTGGACCTTTAAATCCTTATGTAAAAGTAAAAGCATCAATATCAATAGATGTAATTAGACCAGATAAAACTAGTCCAAAAGTAATTAACAACTTCCAAATCAACAAAGTAACTATAGGATAATTTATGGCACTTAATCAGTTTACCAATAATGCAGGAACCACACTAGCTAGTGGTATAAATGCTTCTGTAACATCACTTACTGTTTCTACAGGTAGTGGTGCTTTATTCCCAACTCTTACAGGTTCACAATATTTTTACTGTACTCTACAACAAGTATCAGGCGGTGGTATAGAAATTGTTAAAGTAACAGCTAGATCTACAGATACATTTACTATTGTAAGAGCACAAGATGGTACAACAGGTCTATCATTTGTTACTGGTGATGCTGTTCAATTAAGACTTACAGCAGCAGACTTAAATAACTTTTCTCAATTAGACTCTACTAATACATTTGCAGCAGCTCAGACATTTACAGCCGCTCCTATTTTAACAGCATTAACTGGTGTTGTATATGGTAATGGGGCTAGTGCCTCTACTGTAGCCACTGGTGCTCAAATAGCAACAGCTATAGGAAGTACTTCAGTTACTAATGCAACTAACGTAACAGGCACTGTTGGGGTAGCAAATGGTGGTACAGGACTTACATCAACTACAGCTTATGGTGTATTAGCTGGTGGTACAACTACCACTGGTGCTTTACAAAATATTGGTACTGGTACTACAGGTCAAATATTAACATCTAATGGTCCTGGTGTACTTCCTTCATTTCAAGCAGCTTCTGGTGGTCAATTACAAACTCAATTATTTACTTCTCCAGGAACATGGACTAAACCTTCTTCAGCCACTCAAGTAAGAGTAGTAGTTATTGGCGGTGGCGGTGGCGGAGGAGGAGCTGTTCCGAATAATCTAGGTGGAACTGCAGCTGGAGGTTATGGGGGAATGGCTTTTGTAACTAATGTTCCTGTATCTAGTCCAGTAGCTATTACAGTAGGAACTGGCGGTATTGGCGGAGCTATTCCAGGAGGTAATGGAACATCAGGTGGCACATCTTCATTTGGTAGTGCTGTATCATGCACTGGTGGTGGTGGTGGTGGAGGAGCTCCTGCGGGAGTAGCAGGAACAAATGGCTCTGCTACCATATCTTCAGGAACATCTTTAAAGTCAGGTGATATATCTATTACAAATAACACATTAATTGGAATTATGGGGTCTAGTAATGCCACTAATTCACCAGTTCCAGCACCAGCACCAGCAGCAGTAACTTATAGTACAACTAGTACATTAATGGCAGGTTCTAGAGGAAGCGGTGGTAATACTGGTACTCCTTCACCTGGAGCTCCTGGAGGTGGTGGTACTTCAGGTGCAATTTTAGTAGAATTTATAGGATAAGGATAAATTATGAAAAATGCTTTAATAGCTCCAAATCAATCACCAATTAGTTATGTTTCAGGTTGGACTACAGATAATCCACCTGAACCTATTTATACACCTATAGCTAATTCATGTAGAGTTGCTGAAGTGTCAGATCAAACATTTGAAGTATCACCACCATTATTTTGGACTGAATGTGCAGATGATGTTGTAGCAGATCAATGGTATTATAATACAAGTGATAAAGAAATTTATCCAATACCTGCTCCAGCTCCCTATCCAGAACAAGTAGTTTAATTAAGGAGAACTAAATGAAAGCTAAATTAATACAAACCCTTGACCTTTTAAAGAAAGTGGCTCTATGGGCCTTTAAAGTAGTTTTAAGAGGCATTAAAGTATTAACAGAAGAAACTATTATTGTATTAACAGCATTAGATAAATTATTAACTAAGGAAACAGCATAATGGCAATTATAGACAAAATTAAAAAAGCTTTAGTAGAAGCAGAACTTGTTGGTAAAGAAGTATTAGAAGAAGTTAAAGAAGAGTTTACTTTAGCTCCTGAACAAACTACAACTATTGAAGGAACAGCTCAAGTAGCTCCTGTATCTGCAACTGCAAGCATTGCTATAGAAACTGCAGTATCAGGTAATACACATCCTGTTATTACTGGTGAATAATGGGTAGCATTTTATCTCTTATATTACCTGCTTTAGTTCCAGCCTTCACGGATGGACTAAGAGGTATATTTGCTCGGATTACTGGAGGTGCTGGTGGTCAACCTCAGAATGTAGCGGAACGAGTTCAACTTATGGAAGCAGAAGCTCAAAAGCTTCAAGCTATGGCTTCATTAGATGGAAATGTAACAGGTCAACCAGCTCAATGGATTGTAGACCTAAGAGCAGCATTTAGATATGTAATTATCAGTGCTATTCTTATCTTTACTGGTATTATTGTATTCTACCCATCTGTTGTAGGTGCAACTGTTATTGGAGTATTCCTAGATATGTCAGGTGCTTGTATGTCATTCGTCATTGGCGAAAGAATGTATCTGAGTATTAAAAAATGAGTTCATTAGTCAAAGAAGAATATGTTAAAGCAATGTACACATTGTTTTGTAAACTTCCACCCTTTGACAAATATGAACTCCCTGTAGCAAGTAAAATAGAATGGCTTATTGTTGATGACCCTGAAATATGTGGTATGTATCAACCAGAGCCACATTGCATTACAATATCATTAGCTAAACACGGTCACTTTGATTCTATATGTAAGACTATATTACATGAAATGATTCACATGATTATGTACCTTCAAGGTAAAAAGTACGAACTACATAACAAGACTTTTTTTAAATTAGCAGAAAAGGTATCTAAAATATATGGGTATGATCCTAAAGAGCTTTAGTTTATTGTTATTAATAGGTAGTCTTCATGCAGCAGAACTTCCTAATATAGCAAAAACTCCAGGTAGTACTAGATCTGTTACAGTAGATGAACTATGTACTACTAAAACTAGTGAAATAAGAAATGTACCCGATTCATTAAAAAAAGACATCTTTAAAATTTATGGAATGTCTGGTAATGATAGAAGTGTATGTAAAGAAGGATTTGAGATAGATCACTTGGTGTCTTTAGAACTAGGTGGTGATAATAGAGCTACTAACTTATGGCCTCAAAGTTATTGTGGTGAACATAATGCCCATGATAAAGATAAGTTAGAAAACGAATTACACCGCAGAATATGTAAAAGACAAATTACATTAATCGAAGCACAAAATTGTATTGCAAGAGATTGGATTTTGTGTTATAATAATACTATGAAGAAATAAAATGGTAGATCACTCACAACTAACTGAACCAGTAAAACATGTAGTAGATACTGTAGCAGCTGTAACAGCTTTAGGTACAATAACTACTTTATTACCCCCAATAGCAGCATTACTTACTATATTCTGGACTTTTGTTCGTATATACGATAGATTCTTTTCTACTAATAAAAGACCCACTAATACATCACAGGATTAATTATGGCAGTCACTGGAACCACTACATTTACCGTTACCCGTAATCAAATTATTGAAGCTGCTTTAAGAGGACTATCTGTTCTTGAAGAAGGTGGTCAACCTTCAGCTGCAGCACTTGAAAATGGTTCTTTTGCCCTTAATCTTATTATGAAGAAGTGGCAAACTAATGGTATTAAGCTTTGGACTATTACAGAGCTTACATTAGAACTTGATGCTAATGTTACTACTTATACTATAGGACCTGATTCTGGTAATGATTTAGTTACTGATAAGCCTTTAAGACTTATTCAGTCATTCTTACGAAATACTTCTGTATCTCCTTATATAGATCAACCTATGCAAATTATATCTCAACAAGAGTATAATTTATTAGGTAGCAAGTTTTCTACTGGAACTACAAATAGTGTTTACTATATGCCTTATGCAACCTATGGTACAGTTAGTGTATTCTTAACACCTGATACTAATACAGCAACTAACTATGAATTGCATTTAACTGTTCAAAGACCTATCTATGATATTACAAATCCTAATGATAACTTTGACTTTCCATCAGAATGGTTTTTAGCTCTTAAATGGGCTTTAATGGCAGAGCTTGCTTCAGACTATGATAAGAACTTACAAGATAAAGCTTACTATGATAGTAAAGCAATGATGCTACAAAAAGAACTTGAAGATTGGGATATTGAACATTCTTCTACATTCTTTCAACCAGATGTTAGAACAGGATTTAATAGGAACTTTCGTTAATGCCTAAGTTACCTTTTGCCACTGAATTTAATTTTAGAACTAATGATATATCTAAAGATTCTAGAATGGCTAATTGCTATGCAGAGACTAGCAATGGTACTGTTTATGCAATAAAAAGACCTGGTAAAAAAGCTTATAACTTAACTACAGCACTACCTGCAAGTGGACAAGGACTATGGACATATAACAATGGTCTATATGCAGTAGCTGGTAATAACTTATATAATATTACTAATGGTAATACTTTAATATTAAAAACAAACCTTAGTTCTAACGAAATAAGTTGGGTTAATACTTTATCTACAACTTCTCCACATCCTTACATGGTATTTCATGACCAATTAAATGGATATTATTTAGATGCTACAGGTAATGTTGTTCAAATTAATACACAGGTAAACCAAGTAGTTCTTAATAATGGTGGATTAGGATACCCTGCTTCAGGTACTTTTACTGTAACAGGTTCAGGAGGTGGCTCAGGTGCCTCTGGTACTTACTCATCTATTGGTGGTTCTATTTATGCTGTAACTTTAACAAATCCAGGTTCAGGTTATTCTGGTACATTATCAATTAACTTTCTTGTAAGTACAGGTATAGGTACTGGAAGTATTTCAGGAACTACATTAACTATTAGTTCTTTAACATCAGGTAGTATAGCTGTAGGAAGTGCATTATCAGGTACAGGTGTTACTTCAGGTACTACTATTTTAAGTCAATTAACAGCCACAGGAACGCCAGTTGCTTCTCCTACGTTTGTAACTTCTACTAATTCTCAATCAGTATCAGGAGCTACAACTATTGCAGGTGCTTCAGGAACTAAAACTTTAACTTTGTCCTCTACTGACAAGCTTAGTGTAGGTCAATTTATTACAGGAACGGGTATACCTAGTGGAACTACAATTACATCTATAACTAATCCATTTGCAAATGACTTTAAAAACTTATCTTTGATTCAATTATTAGAATTCTTACAAAATCAAGGACAATATAATACTGTTACATTAAGTAATGCTTTAACAGCTCAAGCATCTGGTACCTATAATGTATATGCTGCTGATGGAACAGGTACTTATCAAGTAAGTGTTTCACAAACAGTTGCTAGTACAACTATAACAGCAACAGTGGCTCAAAATAGTGCCACAGCATCAGCTAATTTAAATTCATTCCCTACTAACCCAGTTCCAGGTTTAGTATATTTAGATGGATATGTATTTGTTATGGATCAGCAAGGCCAAATATGGCAGTCTGACCAAGAAAACCCAACTTCATGGGGAGCTTTAAACTATACCTCAGCTAGTTCTGAAGCAGATAAAGGTATGGCAATAGCTAGACACCTTAACTATATTGTAGCGTTTAAACAATGGACTACAGATTTCTTTTATGATGCAGGAACATCTCCAGGATCAACCTTAGCTATCAATTTATCTGCTCACATGGAAGTAGGATGTGCTGCTGGAAACTCAGTACAACATTTACAACAATCTGTAATATGGATGTCTAATGTAAATGAAGGTGGTCGTCAAGTTATGATGCTTGATGGATTAAAACCTGTTAAAGTTTCTACTAAATCTGTAGAGAACTTTTTAAATGCAAGTAATTTACAAGGTGTATATTCTTGGATTTATAAGATAGCTGGTCACACATTCTATGGTTTAGTATTAACAGATCAAAACGTAACTCTTGTATATGACATAGAAGAAAAGAGCTGGGCTCATTGGACTACAAGTAAAGATTACATTGGTGGTGGTGAAAATTATTTTGAGTGTTCATATATGACTCAATTCCCATTTGACCAAGGTGCTTTCTATGTATTAGACGCTGTTAATGGATTAGTATTTACAATTGATCCTTCTAACTATGTAGATCCATTTGGTCCTATTAGAATGAGAATGGTAACTCCTAGATTAGACTTTGGTACATCAGATCAAAAGACAAATCCACAGCTGGTAGTTTATGGTGATAACATTAAAGATGTTATGCAAGTTAGATATTCTAATGATGATTATAATACTTGGTCTGCTTATAGAAATATAGATTTAGGTTTACAAAAACCTTGTTTGTATAATAATGGTAGATTTAGAAGAAGATCTTGGGAGTTCCTTTATACAGGTAGTCAACCTTTAAGACTTGAAAAAGTTGACCTTACTCTTAATGGTATTCCTGCACAACCATAATGAATATAGCATTAGTTCCTAAAGAAGATTACGATACTATATTCCCACATGTTAGAGAGTATCTTAGAAAAGCAGCAAACCTCTCTGGTGGTAGAACCACTATAGAACATGTTGAGTCTAATTTATATACTAAACCACAACAACTTTGGATTGCTTTTGATGAAGGAAAAATTGTTTGTGGTGCTATAACTGAAATACTTGAGTACCCTACTAAAAAAGTATTAGCTGGTCTTTTTATAGGGGGTAATCAACTTGCTGAATGGAGAAAACCTATTGTAGATAATATGGCTCTCTTTGCTAAAGCTAACAATTGCTCTTGTATAGAGTTTATGGGTAGACGAGGCTGGGGTAAAGTATTAAAACAAGATGGATGGAAACAAACTTATATATCATACGAATTTCCTTTGGAGAATTAAAAAATGTTTAAAATGTTTAACTTATTTAACTGGGTACAAAACTTAGTAGAAGCATTTACCTTCTATGGTGGTGGTAAAGGTGGTGGCTCTACTTCTACTTCAACCTCTACACCTGTAGACTTCTTTGGTGTTGGTAATAGAGCACCTTATGCTAACTTATTAGGCCAACTACTTGGTGTAGGTCCTATGAGTAATTATGGTGCAACAGGAGTTGCAGGTAGTGGTACAAGTAACTATGGATCAGGGTCTTCAGGTAAAAAACCAGAAGCAACTAATTTAGCAGCTTTAATTCAATCTCAACCTGGATATCAATTTGGTATGAATCAAGGTTTAAACGCTTTAAATGCTAACTATGCTTCTACAGGTCAAGGTCCCTCTGGTGCTCAACAAGTAGCATTACAAGGCTATGGTCAACAATATGCTGGTCAATATTATCAAAACCTTATTAATAATCTTATGGCTCCCTCTGGTTCAGGTATTGTGGCTCAACAAACTACTTCTTCATCTCAATCAAGTGGTGCATCACCTTTATTTGGTGTAGCTGGTATGGCATTAGGTGGCTACTTACAATCTGATAGAAATTTTAAAACTAATATTAAACATATTGATACTATTAAAGGTATTAAGATTTATAGCTTTAACTATATCTGGTCTTACATTAAATCTATTGGTGTTATGGCTCAAGACCTACTTGAAATGCCAGAGTATAAAGATGCTGTTCATTTAACAAATTATGGTTATGTAGTAGACTACAGTAAACTACCTATCTAATATAAAAGGATAATATTATGGAAAGTGCATGGGACCTATTTTTACAAGGATTTCAAACAGGACAAAGTCTTGTAGAAAAATCTCAAGCTAAAAAGAGCCAGCAAGAAATGTTAGCTCTTATGAAAGCAGCTAATACAGGAGATACAACTCAACCTCCTACATCTGATTCAGGTACACCTCCAGCAAGTACAGTTTATACTCCTGCTGGACAACCTTCAGATCAAGCTAAACCTACAGATCAAACTCAAGCTAAACCTGTTCCAGGTGGTACTGACTTTTGGAAAGGACAAGCTCCTACTGATGCTCAAAGAACAGATATGGCTGCTGGTAAGGATTTAACTCAAGGTATGTCTCCAACAATGGCACCTCAAGTTCAACCTACACAACAAGCAACTACTCCTCATGAAGATTGGTTAAATGCACATCAAAAGGTACAAGACTATTCTACACAGATTGCTTCTATTGATAAAAAACTTACTTTAGCTTCTACTATACAAAGTAAAGCAAATACTTTAGATCAATTTAACTTTGCTGATAAACTTAAAAAGGATGCTCTAACTGAAAAGACAAGTCTTTTAAATCAACAAAAAGAACAACAATCTATTATTGAAAAACAAAATGAACAATATGCTGGTATATTAACTAACATTAATAGCCAACAAGATTTAAACATTGCTAAGATGCAATTACAAAAGAATGGAGTACAATTACCTGCTTCTATTCAAGTACCTCGTATGAATCCAGATGGCACTCCTATTTTAATGCAAAATGGTCAACCAGTTATGGATCAACTTCGTACTGATGTTTACTCACCTCAACTTAAACAATATGCCAATTCATTAGGTATGAGTTTACTTGATGCTAATAAGCAAATGACACTTAGAAATCAAATGTCAGAAATTCAAGCAAGAAGTGATAAGCAAGGTCAAACTGTTGCTGGTACTTCTATTGGTACAAATGATCCTACTGTATTTAAAGGATTATCTGGTGCTGAAATTACTCCTAGAGATGACAAAGAAAAACGTCTCATTGCTAACTTAAATCAACCAGTAACTAAACCTGCCGCTTACCAAGTAGGTAGAAATTCTGCTGTATCTACAATGGCTGAGGAAATTGCGTCATTTTCAGAAACTATTTCTAAATCTGTAAAAAATAGTGGTTTAAGTGAAGCTGGTATGTTTGGCGGATTAAAAGATAACACATGGGTATCAGCTATTGGTAAACGAGTTGGTATTAAGATTACTGATCCTGATAAGCAATCATATAGTGCTATCATGAAACCTTTATCTCGTATGGCTTCTACGCTTGAAACAGCTGGTTATGGTCAAGGAGGTGGTGCAGCTCAAATTGAAGCTCTTAATCAATCTATTACTGCTCAACCAGGTCAAGATGAATTAACTAAACTTCAGAAGATTGGTGAAGCAGCTAACATTGTTAAAGCAGGTCTTATGGGTGCTTCTGAAAATACTTCATTTAATCCAGCTCAACGAGAAGGTATTGCTAGAGCTTACCAAGATTGGAATAAACTTATTCCATTTAATCAAAATGATGTACAAGATTTTAAAGAGTATGCTAAAGAAAATCATGAAAGAGCTAATCTTAAAAACTTTCAAGAATGGCTTGGTACTTCAGGTAGATCTTTTGCTGAAAAAACTCCTAGTACAACTACAGCAACCCCAGCTTCTGCTAAACCAGAGGCTACTTCAACTAAAGCAGGTGATTACAGTAGTTTGTGGAGATAATAATGGCTGATACCACTTTTGATACTTATGTACCAGAAAACTTATTCCAAGCAGTAGTTAGTAAAGAGTCTAAGGGTCAACAATATGATCCCTCTGGTGAAATATTAACTTCACCTAAGGGTGCTGAAGGTGCTACTCAAATTATGCCTTCTACTCAAAAGGATCCTGGATTTGGTGTTACTCCTATGAAGGATAAGTCACCTCAAGAATTTATGAGGGTTGGTAAAGAATATCTATCAGCTATGTATCATAAGTATGGTGGTGATGTTACTAAAACAGCTGCTGCTTATAATGCAGGTCCTGGTACAGTAGATAAGCTTATTGAAAAGCACGGAGATCAATGGACTGAGCATCTTCCTAATGAAACTAAAGATTATGTAAACACTATTCAATCTGAATATAAACCTACTCCTAAATGGTCTGAAGTTTCTCAAAAAGAACAGTTTAAAGCTCTTCCTCCTGAAGAACAAGAGAAAGCTCGTCAACAATATTTTAATGATGTTGTAGCTCCTCGTATTAAAGATCAAAGTCAAATTGAAAATGTTAAAAAACAGTTTGATGCTGATACTACTGGTCAACCTTCTACTCCTACTCAAGTATCCACAGCTACTACTAAGAAACCTGCTGGTGCTTTAGAAACAGCTACTAAATTTATTCAAAAGGCTACAGAGGGTTATGCTAAAGGAGCTGAAAAACTTGGTTTAGGTAAAGTAGGTGAATATCTTACTAAAGAAGGTGAACAAAGAGAATTTAGCTTTACACCAGTTGGTGTAGGTGCAGCTATTAATACAGGTATTGCTTATGCTTTAGCTCCTGAGACAGGTGGACTATCTCTATTAGGTGCTGGAGCTCTTGGAGCTTTATCTTCAGCTGCTGGTGAGTTTGTAAGATCATCTGGAGGTTCAGAAGGTGAAGCTATCACTACTGAATTACTCACTGGTGGTGGATATAGTGCTATTAAAAAATTAGCATCAACTCCTGTTGGTGCCCTTACAATGCCTGGATGGGTTAAGTTTGCTTCTAAATTCTTCCCTGAATCTTCAACTGAAATTAAAGCAACTCTTGCAGCTAAAGAAGCTATGTTTGGTGATGAAGTTCTTAAAGGTATGGGTTCTATAGCTCATTCAGAAGAAGCTCGTAGAAAGCTTACTACAGAAGCTACTACTCTTGGTATGCAACTTGATCCTGCTAAAAAAGTATCTGAAAGTGTAGTACAAAACATCTATAAAGATACTCAAGGTCTTACTATAAACTTTACTGATCTTTCTAAACAACTAACAGCTTCAGGTGCTAAACCAGAAGAGATTGCTAATATTAAAAGAGTATTAGAGAATCGTGCTAAACCTCAATTAGCTGAAAAAGCTAATGCTGATATTGTTAACTATATGAAACATGGTGGTCCTTTCAATCCTAAAGCTAATAGAGTAACTGACCAAGTTCTTAGCTCAGATACTAGACAAGCTTTTGAGAATTACATGAAAGAAAAACTCCCTAAGTTTGAATATAAGAATCCTGAAACAGGTGAAATATCTCAAATAAGTAAGTATGACTATTTTGATAAAGCTGTTAACAAAGAAAAAGTTGCAGAAGGTCTTGATAGTATTCCTACATTAGTACAACATGGTTTTGAGAATAGAGCTGTATATGGTGCTGATGCTAAGATGGGTTTAGAGAGTGCTATAAGAAACATTATTCAAAGCCCTACTGGTAAAGAAGATTTAACAAAAGCCGTTAATACTCATTTTATGAATCTTGTTGATGAAACTAAACCAAGCACTCTTAATCCAGATAAGATCATTAAAGAATGGCAAAGATTAGGTCCTATCTTAAAGAAGACAGGTGCTATGGATCAAACTCAACTTACAAGTATTTATGATACTATTAAATCTTTACCTGCATCTATTGCTAAAGAAAAGAAATCAGTTCTTATTAAAAACATTATTTCTAACGGGTTAGCTCCAGTTATTGCTGGTCAAGCTTCTAAACCATTTATATCTCAAGGACAAGAATGAAAGTATTATTAATTGACCCAGCTGGTGCCTTTGTAGACTTTGGTATTAAATGCCAAAATGCAAGGCATGAAGTAAAACAATGGATAAGAAAAGTACCAGGTCATGATGACTCTAAAATAGGTCAAGGACTTGTTCCTAGAATCTATAACTGGCGTTTGTATATGGACTGGGCAGATATCATTGTCCTATCAGATAATGCTTATGAGAACCGTGATTTAGAGAAATACTTTAAACAAGGCTATCCTATTCTAGGTGCTAATGACTTAATGTCAGATCTAGAACTTAATCGTGGATTTGGTCAAGATATATTAGAAAAAGCTGGTCTAGACATTATACCATCTATGACTTTCAAAGACTATAATGAAGCTATAGATCATGTTAAGAACAACCCTGTTCGTTATGTATCTAAACCTTCTGGTGATGCTGACAAAGCTTTAAGTTATGTTTCTAAATCTGCTGCTGATATGATATTCATGTTAGAGAGATGGAAATCTAAGGGTAAAGTTAAGATGCCATTCATCTTACAAGAGTTTGTCCCTGGTATTGAAGTTGCAGTGGGTTCATGGATTGGTAAAGGTGGATTCTCTAAACACATTACAGAGAACTTTGAGTTTAAGAAATTAATGCCTGGTAATTTCGGTGTTAACACTGGTGAAATGGGTACTGTTCTTAAATATGTTAAAGAATCTAACCTATTCAAAGAAACATTAGGTAAACTAGAAGATTATTTATGCTATAACAACTATCATGGTTATGTAGACCTTGCATTTATTATTGATGATACAGGTAGCCCTAGACCACTAGAATGGACTGTAAGACCAGGTTGGCCTTTATTTAATATTCAGTCAGCTTTACATAAGGGTGATCCAGTAGAATGGATGTTAGACCTTATTAATGGTAAAGATACATTGAAAGTAATGGATAAACATGCTGTGGGTGTTGTAGCAGCTATTCCTGACTTCCCATTTACTAAATCAACAGGACGTGATCCTTCAGGATATCCTATCTATGGTTTAGAAGAAGTTATGGATGATGTTCATTTATGTGAAGTTATGGTGGGTAAAGCACCTGTTATGAAAGAGGATAAAATAGTTGAAGAAGAACATATTGTCAGTGCTGGTGATTATATACTTGTCGCTACGGGTACTGGGTCTGATATTTGTAGTGCTGCTAGAAAAGCTTATGAAGTCATTGACCAAATAAATGTTCCGAATAGTTTAATTGTTCGTGATGACATTGGTGAAAGACTTGAAAAAGAACTTCCTAAATTACAGAAATATGGTTATTGCACAGACTTTAAATACGAATGACAACTCCTAGTATAACCCCTATACCATTACTTCCAGTATCAGATGTTCATCAATGGAGAGAATGGTTCTACCAAGTATCTCAACTTACTGGTACTCATAACTCACTTGTAGGATTACAAGGTGGTAATTCGTCTACTGGTGAATACTATCATGTGACAGCTACTGAACATAGCTATTTATCTAATTATACACTTCCTGTTCAAACTATTACTGTAGGTGCTAGTCCTTTTACTTATCAGAATACTACTAATGGTAATGCTGATGTTATTATCAATGGTGGTACTGTATCCTTAGTAAACTTTTCTAGAGATAATAGTAATTTCTATACAACAGCAACTGCAACTAACACTATACTAAGACTTAGCCCTAATGATTATGTTCAAGTAACATATAGTGCAGCTCCAACTATGGTACTCGTTCCCCGATGAAAACTTCTGAAACTGGTATTGCTTTAATTAAAGCTTTTGAAGGTTTTAGTGCTACTCCTTATAAAGATGTAGCAGGACTATTAACTATTGGGTATGGTCATCTAATATTACCAGGTGAAGTATTTGGTGCTATTAGTTCTATGGAAGCTGATCTTCTTATGAGAAAAGATGTAGCAGAAAAAGCAGAACGCTTTGTAAATGATTTAGTTGAAGTACCTTTAAAACAAAATGAGTTTGATGCTTTAGTATCATTCACATTTAATGTAGGAGGTGCTAACTTTAAGAAATCAACTCTATTGAAAGTGTTGAACGAAGGTAAAAAAGAAAACGTCCCTCAAGAACTGCTGAAGTGGGATTTTGCTGGCGGGCACCAATCCGATGCAATTCTCAAGAGACGTCAAAAAGAGGCAAGGCTCTTTAGTTTGAATTAGCCTTTAATGTAGGCTAGAACATCATCAAATGATGTAAACACACTAATGGTTTGTTCAGGACGTTCTTGACCAAATGCTGTCTTTTGAACATTAACTACAAAACCATTGTCTACCTTATTAATTACGATTGATGCAAAGTTCATACTTTCTCCTTTTCTAGTTTAACGAAATTACTAATCTTATAATGAATAGTTCAATTGTCAAATAGTTCTTGTTTTCACCATTTTCAAAAACCTCTGACGAATTGACTAATTCAAATCCTAGACCTACTCCACAAATAGGGTGACAAGTGATGTGCATTATATCTCACATACTCCTGCTACACAGGCTAGGGTCTGTGCTCCCTCTGTATTATCATCCTTCTCTACCAGTTCTTCCCAATTGATATCACCTGGCATTTTAGATGCTAATTCTTTATATTGCTCTTCTGTTATATCCTCATAAGGAGCTTGTTGATATGTATGGTTTGAATGAGGAAGGAATGAGATTCCTGATACTTCATCAAAATGTCTCCATACCCATGCACCTACATCAGGCCATTCACAATCCTTAACAGTGATAGTTACTGAAGGTTTATGTTCACACCAATATCTTTGATATTCTAACCACAACTTTAATTGCTCTAAGGCAGTCATATCATTTCTAGTGATAGCTCCCTTAGGTGCTTTCATCGGAAACGAGAAAACAGCTGTCGAATCTGGCCTAAATACTTCATCTTCCACTGGAAAGCCTTTTTCCTTGAGGAACGAGTATACAGGATCCTTTTTATCAATTCGTACCCTTCTAATATAATGAGCATTGTGTCTAGCATGAATGCCACTAGCACTGTCCACCAACTGGCTGACTGTACCTGAAGGCTTAACACAAGTGATAGAAGCAGAAGGAGCAACACCAAGTTTTTTAGAAAGTTCTTCGTTTGTTTTTCTCGCTGCATCTCTTAACCTTTCTAACATTCTAGGATCAGGTTTACTTGTTAACTTACAATCCATGATACCTGTTAATGAAACTCCTAATAATCTTTCTTCTTCAGTATTCTTTTTCCATTCCTCACTTAGAAATTGGAAGCTGGTGAGAGTGGACTGAATTGTACCGAGTATTGTAGCGAGGGACACTTTATGAGCCAAGGTAGATTCGGTATCGTCCCCCCGTACAACCACTTCCGTAAGATTGCAGAATTGTTTATCACGGAGGATAATTTCTGAGCATGGATTGGTGCCATAGCTGAGAAGCGGATCTCGTCTCCCCCATTTTCCTGCTTGAGCCTGAGAAGCAACACGATTAAAGATTCCTCGTTCACCTGATTTTGACTTAACCAAAGCGAGCCATTCTTCCATGAAAGTTTCAGAATCGGGTCTTTCGGTGTAGGCCACACTGTTGTTGGCAAGTCCTCGGTAAGGGTAATCGTTATACCAGGCTCCTGATTTTGCATCTCGCATCCTTTTATCTGTTAAGTTACTCAAAGAGATTAGAGCAGATCGTCTTACACCACCTACTACAACAATCTCACCAATCATACACATAATATCGTGTACTTCTAAACTGTTTAGTTTTCTTCCTGCTGATCCTTTAGCCGTGTGTATTGTGAACTCAAACAACTTACGCAATGGGTCTGGTCCAGAAGCTCTGCCACCAAAGGTTTTAAGTCTCGCACCAGATGGTCGAACCCGTGAGTAGTCAATCTTAGGAACATCTCCCTCCCACAAAGAGGACAATAGTTTTTTGAATGCTTTTGCCCATCCGAGTTTAGAGTCTCCAACCACGATGACATCATCTACCTCCTTAAATGTAGCAGGTAATGGAGGAAGCTTATCAATCTCTTGTCTCTCACAAGAGAATCCTACACCAGTACCATTCATTAAAATATAAAGAGCTTCTGAGAATGCTCTCTTGTTATTGATAGCTAGATAAGAACAGTTGTATGCTGATATGTTATCTCTATCACATGCTTCACCTGCGGTCATTAATAGACGCATTGAAGGCATCACTTCTAGATTCGTAATAGCATCTTGAAGTTGTTTATATGTAGCATCATCTACTTTACCATCTGTTTTAGTCTTTAAATAAGAGATTAAACGTGCAACTGTTTCTTCCCAAGACTCTCGTCTACCTTGTTCTTCAATATAACGAGCATATCTGCTTTTATGGATAAACTTACTGTAGTTCGTCAATTTCGTAGTCATTTTCTATCTCTTTCATTAGTTTATCATAGTTATCTTCAATAAAGTCTTCAAACCTATTTACTAGATCATAAGAGTTAATACTAAGTAATTCTAAAAGAGTGATCTCATCTAATCTTTCAGCTAATCTCTCTTTTAATTCTTCTAAGGTCAACATCTTATGTTCCATCTTTCTTTAAGTAATCAGGTATACCACCCTTATTTTCATCAAACAATGGCTTGACAACAAGACCCTCTAGCATAGCCACTCTTTCGTAAGCACTATCCATAGAAGGAGCTTCATCCACCCATTCTCTTTCATCTTCCGTTAGTTTTCGCATTTTTAGATTCCAATTCTATAAGTAATTCGGCAAAGTGAATAATCTTTTCTAAATCTTTAATACCACCTTTATCTTTCCAGCGAGTAGCATACTTAATAATGCAACCTTCAATAAAAGGTACTTTATTAGCATGGTTATATTCTGCTGGTTGTATTACTAACTTTTTGTAATGATCTCCATCTACCTGTTTACTTAATGCACTCATACTATTATTATACCATCCTTTTTAAACATTTACAAGCTTTAATGAGCCTTTTTCTTTAAGATTCTTATTATCTCTAAACCAATTACCACAGGCTCTACATTGATAGCGTTGGTATTTACCAGCAGATGTCAAATTATAGCCTCGTCTTTGGAAGTTCTTAGAAGAACAAGTAGGACAGCATAAGTCAGTACCTTCAACTAGGTTACGGTTAAGATGATTCTTGATCCATGGCTTAAATCGTTCATACACCTTCTCTAAGAGGATTACATCATTCTTATTGTATTCCTCCATCAACTTCCATGCTTTTGGAATACCTGCCATACATTGAACCCATAACTCATGACCACTATGTTCTGTTTTCTTACCCAAACCTAATGACTGTGCTACATAGTCTAGCTTGTTAGATACAAACCTAAATCTACCTTTAGCTACAGTCAATAAGTCAATCTCTTTAAACGGTGCTGGAGGAAACATACCATGTAATAGAAACTCTTTATTAAGACTTGGTATGTCAAAGCGTTTACCATTGTAGTGTATTACTGCATCAGCTTCGTCTAGAAGCTTATGGATGCCAGCTAACATCTTCTTATCACCACTCTTCTTAACAGAGTCAAACATCATCTTCTTATCACCTAGCCATTTAGCGGCATAGCACATAACATAAGATGACTCTTGTAACTGATTGATGCCAATGTTCTGATCCCAAATACCCCAAACATGTGCAACATTAGGAGCCATTTCAATATCTAATAATAATATTTTACTCATTCTATCTCCTATTTAAAGTATGGACCGACCATCCATGTTACTACTGTATATCTCATACCTTTTGTTACGGGTTCTACACCATGAAGCATAAAAGAAGGAAATACAATTATATCACCTTTAGCTTGTGGTGGGTATATCTTATCATGACCATTCATAATATAAAACTTACCACCTTCAAAGTCATCATTAAGAATAGCTAGTGCTGTAAGCTTACGAGTTTCTGTTCCATGTTGATGAAATGTATCTACATGAGCTTCGTACTTACCATTGACATCATACATAAGAAACTCTGTTTGATTAGAATGTGTTACATCAAACTTCCAAAAAGCATGGTTCATATTTAAAGCACAAGACGTTAAAGTAGCACCTATACCTTGGTTCATAGGTAATGGAAGTCTTAATACATTACGAATGTTAAGGTTGATATTCTTTTCAGGGTCTCTACCTTCACCAATAAATGGTTGTTCTTTTTCTACTTCAGGTTTAGAATACTCTTCAATTAACTTATCACAGAAAGCATTTGATACTGCCTTTTGCATAACATAAGCTACATCTAATTGAGGGTTTTGAGCTACAGGTTCACATATTGTTTTACTGATACCTAATGATTCTCGCTTGTCATACTTCCATTCAGCATGAGGACCATCTTGATCTACATAGTGTAAGAATACTTGTGCTTGCCATTTACCTTCAGTATAAGGTTCACGCCAATGGTATTTATCCATACCACGATACATTACAGCATCACCAACTTCCATTTTAATCTCAGAAGCACCTGACTTATCTTCTGCATCACCCATATATATAGGCCATACATCACCTTCAAATCCTAAGGTTAAAGTAGCACTGATTTCACAAGCAGGACGATCACGGTGTACTTTTAATTCTTCACCTTGAGTATCATATAATCTAGCATATGAATAAGTAGGGAATAAACGTAGGCCACTAGCCTTCTCAAAGTAAGGTGTTAAGTATTCAAGTAGTCTATCAAAGGCTTCAGCACCATGTACTGCTTCAGATAAAGGACATTGAGGATCATTGACTGTTTTGTTCTCTGCAACAAGTCTTTTAAGTTCTGTAGTAAGTTCTTCACAAGTATGTTTAGGCAAGAAGTCTTTTAGATGCACATACCCATTGTCTTTAAATAGCTCAACTGTGTTCATTTTTAATCCTATCTAATACTTCCTGTTTAGTATTATTATTGTAATCATACCACTCTGTTATCTCTCTAGTAGTTCTTTTACAACCTTTACATATACCTTCAATCAGAGTACATACACCAATGCAAGGACTCTCTACTTCTTTTTGCTTACCAAAAACTCTTTCCCAGCCTTCTTCAAACATTTCAGAGTTTGGTTTAGATTTAATCCAATCACCTGTTATATCATTCTTACTCATGTGATAATTCTCTCATTCTTTTTAATAGTTTACTTAATGGTTGTGATTTCATAGCTCTCACACATGAAATGTATATAGGATTAAATTGACGACCAGAATCTGTTTCTTCTACTAAGTCTAAATAATCATCAAATAATTCTTTTACTAGAAGTTTTAATTCATTATTACTACTCATGCTTTAATAAATTCCTCATCTGGTATCTGACTTAATAGATCCATCTCTGCTTCTTTATTCTGTCTAATTATTGCTATAGTTCCTACAAGATAGTCAAGTGCAATGTTTACAAAGAAATTAGCCTCTTCTTCATTAACTTCCAGTACAAGATCAAACTTGTCGCTTTCTACTTTTTTTAGGCTTTTTACTTGCACTAGTTCTCTCTTTCTTTTCTGTTAATGTTTTTGACGAGTGACACGTTTTGCAGAGGACTTGTAAATTTTCTTTATCGCAATAGAGCCTGTCGATGAAAACATCCCAGGTCTTAAATCCTTGCTTAGAGTCCACCACAGGTTCAATATGGTCAACTTGAACTTCCTTAGCAGGGAAGTCTTCTTTACAGAGATTGCATGTGTAGTGCATTGCAATTCGTTTAGTTTTAACATTTTCTTTCTTTCCCGCTTGTGCTTCTTTGAGTGTTTCATACTTGGGAGGCCACCTCCGATAGCCACTTCTTAATACAGATGTTATAAATGATTTCTTACGTCCTTCAGTCCAGTCCATTATTTATACTTTAATCGTTCATCAAGCATTGCATCTGCTATCTGATACCACTCTTCAGCTTTATATTGTGCTTCATTTTTAATACCATCAAAGCCTTCTTTAGTTAAAAGAGCATGCATAGCTTCTAATGCAAAATAGTCCCTAAGGTTCATACCTGTGTAAACATTCTTTTTACTATCTTGACATGGAAATGCTGGTGAATTACCTTTACTCATTATTTACCCTCCACAATGAAGGTACCTGATACTCTAACATTAGTACCTTGTTTATCTACAAAGGCAGCTACGGGTCCATTGTATTCAATTAAGTTTGTAGTATTCCATGTTTTAATAACATGACCATCATTAGCATATAGTGTAACAGTTCTATCTAATAAACCTGTACTAGATTTAACATCATTTACTACATTGTCTACTTCACCACAGCCTGCTAATAATAAAACTGATATAAATAATAATACTTTATTCATTTAGTAACCTTTCATAATGTTTAGTCCAGTCATCATCTAGACTTCTTAAAATCCATAGACAACGGCCATTCATTAATAGCCAATCATCATTGTTATACTTCTCACGAACTACATCAAACATCTCTTTTTCTGTTTCACAGAACATAAGAGCTTTATTAGCTTTTACAGGACCAATACCCTCAATACCTTTAATATGGTCTGAACTATCTCCTGTTAGAAGCTGTGCATAGAATCTTCGTAGTCCCTCAATCTCTTCAATTGTGTGAAACTCTTTTTTAACAAAATTGTAGTGTTTGCCTCTAACTTGAAGCAAATCCTTATCAATAGAACATATAATAGAATCATCAGTTTGATGAATGGCAAGGTAATCATCCGCTTCCATCCCATCAGCTTCCACTGCACTCCAGTCATTGATTAAATAATCCTTTAAAAATGTTAAATGTTTAGGAGGAGGTGTTTTGCGATTAGCTTTATATTCAGGATAAATCTTTTTACGGAAGTTATCTTTAGATGTTAAGAATATTTTATACTCATCAGCATCTACCTCAGCCAAACATTGTTCTATCATTTCATTGATACGATAGATAGCAATTCCATCAGGATCATTCTCAGTAGTACAAGCTACTCGGAATGCAAATATATCACCATCTAATAACGCTATCATAGACTTCCTTTTACTGGAGGTTGTAATGGTTCTTTAGTGCCTTTAGGGTCTAATAGAAACGCATTAGCAGGAATCTTTGTTTGATCTCCATGATACCATTGAATGATGATGTCTTCACCTTCACCTCTGTAACAACCAATAAGTCTTTCTCCGTCATCTCTTGTAGCAATTGCTGAGTATGGAAATAAATCTTTAACACCAGGAATCATGCAATCAATATTAGAAATTGTTAAGACAACTCTAGGATTGAATTTATAGTGTAAAAATTTATCTCCATCTTTAGCTAGAAGACTGGATAATACAAGTCCAATCCAAAATAAATTTAAGGTTAAAATTATTCCTAATGCAACTCGTATTACCCAAACTTCTTTCATTTAAAACTCCTTATGAAGGTGTGTCCGAAGACTCATTACCAAAGACATAGTTTTCTAGTTGTTTAGCAACTGATAAAACATTGTCAACTTTTACATCATTACCATTGGATTTAAGTAATTCAATGGCACTTGAGATTGAGCTTTGACGAACAATATAAACTTGTCGTTTAGCTCTTTCATCAGGTGTCTCATAATTACTTCCTGTTACTTTTCCACCACTAGCTGCTGGTTTAGAAGTAGCCACAGGTTCTGTACCATCAGACTTCTGTACAGCTTTCCATTGCCAATAGCCTTGATCGTCTTTTACAGCTTCAACATTAAGAATGTCACCTTTAGCAAACTCCTGAATAGCCTTAAAGACTGTAGGGTTACTAAAAGACATAAGTTTTTTACCTTGAATCTGTCCTTGCTCGTTCTTGTAACTTACTTCAATTGCTTGATACTGACCCTTAGCCGTTTTAGTGACTTGAGGGGTTGAAACATCTACTAATGTAATTAACATAATTTCTCCTTTTTCTATACTACTATATAATATTATACCATAAATCTACAAAATGTCAACCATCCCACCTTGTTTTAAAATGCCACCATTTCTTTCTTAACCTTTTCATTTCTAAGTCTAATCTTTTTCTTCTATCAGAAGATCTAAGTTTAAACCATCTTCTTAATAATAGTTTTCCACCTACTCTTTTAGCTCCGTAGACTATCATTCGTAACCCTTTTTTTTAATTTATATTCCAAGTCATATTGTTCTCTTTTTAGATACATTTGTTCTTGTTTAAAGAACATTTCCAAGCATATTTAAATCTTTCCCACCATGATAACTTGTCTATATTATCATTTACCATGTTTTTTAATGCTTGATTTATACCTGCTTGCATAAGTATTCTACGACCCTCTTGATTAGTATCTACTGTAATATCCCAAGTATCACCAGAATCTTTAACATTTAATACTTTTAATTTTGCTTTTTTAGCCATTTTTATCTCCTTTATCCTTATTCATTGTATGAATATGTTTTTCTTTTGATATGGTAAAGATTTCAATCGGTATATCTTTTCTTTTATAAGCATTATCACGACCTAACTTATAGCCCGCTACCCATGCTTGCCACATTTTTTCATCGTCGTATTTAAGTTCACACATACTAGGGCTTTGTAAAAATACTCTTTCATACCACCATGTAAACTCTTCGTTTAATTCAGGTTTCATTTCTTTAGGTTGTGGTTTAATGCGGTATTCCCAATGAGTTGCATCCCAAATTGGAGTTTCAACATATTGCCATTCTTCATTTTCATCAGATAACCATTTAGCTTCAATCTTTTTACCTTCAGCCCATGCTTTTATTTCTTTATGCCATTTATGTTGTTTCATAACATACTCCTTACTTTTTTAAATACTTCTCGTCTATCACTAAATTTAACTTTGCCTTGTATTTCAATAGGGCTAAAAAATGCAGTCCATCCATGATCAGCATGAAATGTTCCTGTAACCTTTTTACCGTTAATAGTATCAAAATAAATCCAAGGATAATTGGCAGCAAAGGTTACATCTATACCTAATTTATTGAGTCTATGCACAAATGTTTTTATTCTATATTCATTCATTTATCTTCTCCCTTATGCCATTTAGGTTGTTTTATTTTGTTTCTCCACTTTTGCTATTTTCTTTCTGAGCCAAAGATAATCAGACATTGCGTCGCCTTTACCTTTGTCATACCAATCTAAAGCTTGTTTACTAAATAGTTTTCTTACAATCCAAGGTAAACTTGCATGAAATTGCAACATACTTAATTCAAGCTTTCCTTCTATTAGATTCATTTTTTGTTTTCTAGTGAGTTTCATTCCAAACCTCCATATCTTTCCAGTTTTTACCTACTTGTACTTCTGCTTTCATTGGAAGGTTAAATTCCGTTCCAAATAGCTTAGCAAAGTTCTTAGGTACATCTTCAAATACATCTAACATCATCTTAGCTAAAGTATCAGTATGGCTATCGTCACAATCAATGATAATACTATCATGAACCGTATTGACAAGTTTTGCATTTTCATATCCTAGTTTCCTCATTCTATTGTGTAACGATACTCTAGCTATAGTCATTAAATCTGCACCTAATCCTTGTACAGGGTAGTTGAGGATTGTGGTACGAGGCCACACTTTCTCGCCTCGTCTATCCTCGGACTTATACTGATAGATTCTCCCCGTGGGTAATTTGACCATTCCTGTCGTTGTTGCTTCTTGCATAAGTTTCGTATGCCACTTATGTAAACCTTTATACTTTGCATAAAATTCATCTATTACTCCTTGCCAAAATTTCTCTGATTTACTTACGTCTGCAAAGTTAGCATCATGAGCATAGGAGTAAGCTGACCCTCCGTAAATGAGACGAAATACAAATGTTTTAGCAATAAGACGGCTAGGCAAACCAAAGCGATTCTGATTATCAGTGTGTTGATCGACATTATTTTTAATCTCCTCTAATGCAACTGGATCTTGACTCAAGAAGGCAGCACATCGCCATTCGAGAGCCGAAGCATCTCCCTGAATAAGCATTACTGAAAGTACTCCACCATAGTTATTTGAGTTTCTTTATCTAAATCTTTAAAGACATTATCAAAACCAAATGCTTTAACTAATGATTCAAACTCTGTTATTGTATGAAAGTAGTAAGCTTCTTCTTGATCTTGTTGTTCTTGTTCATAATACTCTTCTGTTGTTAAGTCATCATCATACATAGTTTTCTTCTCCTTTATATAAATCTTGTCTCATTCTTTCTTTTGCTGTTAAAAATCCTGCTACAAATCCTCTTCTTAAATCAGTTTCCCACCCACTTATACCTTCAGATGCTTCTAAAATTTCTTTTCCCCATTCTTTACCCCATACATAATTTACCCAAAGTTTAAATGCTTCAGGAGCATCTTCTTCATTTCTAGACCATCCTCCAACTTTAGTCTTTTTAAGTTTCATACTATCTCCTAATATCTAGAATAAAATAACTCTTTTATCTCTGAGTCGAAGTTTTGTAAATTCGGTTTCGAGGAAGATAGACGACCTGTTCTAGCGACACATTGATTGAGTTGACCGTGTAGTCTGCCTTGAATCCAACCTTGAGTAACTCGTAACTCGGGGAGTCCTGTATAGTAAGTGCCTTTACGCTTTTCCAAGACATTCCGTTCAAGTATGAGCTTAATAATTTCTTTACTCTCCTTTGTACCCTTGAGACTTCTGAGAGTTTGTTCATCTGTACTAAAGTATCCATCTTTCTTTAACTCACTTCCTTTTAATGGTTCTATTAATCTAGGCATATCATAATTATAATCTACCCAACCTTCTTTGTCAAGTCCTTTACGATCACCTGTTTTAAATACCCCAATGATTTCTTTTTTAGGTATTGTAACCCGTCCACCATAGAGTAGACAGCTAAGATGATCTTTACTATTGAAATTAAAACCGTCAATAGGACAAGTCTTAGCAAGCCTAAGGTCAATATTTTTAATTTCCTCGTCCAATTTTGTTGCAAGTTCCAAACTTCTGCTTTCATCAAATATAAGTCCATTGTATTCCATCTCCTCTAGTACTAATAAATCCTGATTGTGTAGACTAATGAGTCTTTGCCTAGCCTCAGGTAGTTTTTCTACTTCTTCTTTCTGTTTCAAATACACTTGATATGTCAATTCCAAATCTTGTTTTAAGTATTGCTCAAGAATGTCTTTAGGTACATCAGGGGTGTCAATATTGTTGCTCCAATACTCTGAAGACACAACATCAAGCTTACTACCCAAACCATAGTACTCAGCGACACCATTAAGACTTGGATAGGGATTCTGTTGATTCGTAAGTATGAAATGTACCAACTGACAGTCCCAAACACGCTTATCCATAAAATTGATTCCATAGTTTCTTATCCAGTGTAAGTCAAACTTAATGTTAAAGCCAACAAGAATAGCGTGGCTATCAACCCGTCTTTGTATAAACTCAAGTCGATCTCTGTAAGGAGTTCCACTGTAATCAATATCAACCAAGTCGCAAATAGTATCGTTATAGAGTCCAACATAGCATAACCTATTCCTTTCATCAAATGGATTACCTTTACTGCTAATAGTACTTTCTACATCTAATATGAGTTCATTCATTATTAAATATCCTCATATCGGGCAATATCAGGACGAATTAAAACTTCCATTCGTCCATGACGTCTATCAGGTAAAGTGTCTTCGTCACCTACTAACTTATTCTTACTGATGTTTAAATAACGGATATATTCCATACCCTCATCATTAGATTTACCAATACCAAGAATCCAATCTGCCTCTGCTTGTTTAGAAGTTTTAGCATTAGCTACATGACCCATGTCTAACCATCTAACTCCCTCACCTTGTCCGTCAGCTTGACAAACTGCTATGACAGGTGCATATTCTTTAGCCAATTCTCTAGCCCATTGGTATAGACTACCTAACATCAAGTCATTTCGGTCTTGCTCAAAGCCTCTAATCTTATCAATCTGATCCATGATAATCAAACTAGGTTTAATTGATTCACACAGTCGTTCAATCTCATTCTTATGAATGATAGCTTGGTCAAATAGTTTAAACTTTCCATCAGTATATTTGTAAAATCTTTTACCATTACCCTCAATGTCAGAAATTAATTGAGGTGTTGAGAATCCAAAGAATGCTTGCATACATCTTAACATTACTTTACCACCTTGTTCCTCGTTATTAATCCATAAGACAGGTTGCTCACTTTGTTCTAGCATATACATCACTTCAGATGCTAAGAAGGTTGTCTTACCTGTTTCAGGTCTAGCAAATACAAATCCAAAGTCACCTTTACGAAGTGAACCTAAAGACTGATTCAAACATTTCATTCTCCAACGAAGACCCATAGTCTTCACTTGGTTCTGATAAATTTCTGATAGTCTAGTAGATACAAACTCAAACTCTTCAGCGATTGGTTTATTCAAGTCCACTTTAGACACATGGTCTAAGATGTCTTGAAATCCTTTACGACCCTCTGTCACTTCTAAAGCAAGCTGTGCGATTTGTTGTGCAGATGATGCCTCTCTTAACTTCTCGAGATAATCTTCCACACGAGCAGGGTCTGTGTCAATCTTACGAAGCTTCTCAAAGATAGCTTGATACACTTCTTTTTCCACATCTTTAAGATATGGATAATCACCAAAGAATTTCAACTCAAGATCATCTACTGAATAATCTTTAGCTTCTGTTTCATGTAATGATTTAATACAATAAAATAACTTGACAAGTTCCTTGTTAGTTATTATAATATTATTAATATATTTAGTATATAATATATTATTTAATATATATTTTAATATTATAGTTTCAATCATGATAAATGTCAATCCTTTTCTAAATAATTTTTAATTTCTGTATCGCTATACTCTTTAGGGTCTTTCTCAGTCCAAATAATCTTTACATCATCAAACAATAAACCTGCTTTTTTAGCCTCTTTAAACGATTCTTTCATCTTATCCTTATCCAACCATACAAATAACTTTTTAAAGCGTTTAGAGAGCCTTAAAATGAGTTCTAGGGGTATTATACTATTGTGAAGACAAACACTATTACATACCCTTGATACCTTTATTGCAGAAATTGCGTCTTCTACAACAACTATGTCACTATTTTGCGTATTGTGCAAAAATATTTTCTCATTACCACGAATAATACCTCGTGATATGTATTTTACGCCAATTCCTGTGAAGTTCCTAGCGTTTTGATACTCACCACCATTGAAGACAAGATAACCCTTATTGTCCCAAAAGTAATTATCATATATTTCTTTATCTGTTAATCCATATTTCTTTAAATAAATCAATCCCTTAGAATCAAAATGATTACTATGAACAAAATAAGATATAGCATCTTTCTTTACCTCCTGTCGTTGTTTATAGGCTTCTACAATGTCACCACGAACATAATAGCCACATGCGAAACAATGTTTGTGTCCGTCTGAATAAACTGCGAGATTATTCCCTGATCTATCATTACCTATCTTATTACATTTAGGGCATCTCTCGTGTTTAATAAAGTGACTCACCAACTAACTCCCATGCGTGTTGATAATGATTAATCTTAATTACTTTAACATCTAACTTAATAACATTCTTACCTTGATCTTTATGCCATTTAGCTTCTTTAGCACTCCATCTATACTTGCGTATGATGTCGCCATTGTCGTCTATAATTGCGTGACTAAAGTCCACAAAATGCCTCTGTTAGTTTCTTACTATCAAACTTATTTTCTTTATTATACACTTGTTTAAACTTTACATCTTTATACAAAGGTGTAAGTTCTGCGTGATGAACATCTTTTAACTTCATTGATTGTTTTAAATCACTAGGTAAAAAAGTATATACATGACTAGCTCTTAACTTGCCATTACTATCCCATTCTTCATATAGCCATGCGTCAGGTTTATTCATTTATTTTCCAATCCTTTAAGTCGTCAATAATTTCCCAATCATCTTCCACATTTTCAGGTGTTAATAAATCTTCTCTTTCAATCGTTATTACATCACTTTTAACTGCGACATAACAATGATTACATAAATCTATATATTCACCTGTTAATTCTGATTTACGAGTGGACTCATAATCAGTTAATGCTTTATTGCAAGCGATACATCTAATTTTATTTTCCTGCCTTTCTAAATTAAAAGATTACACTTCTATTATACCACAATTTCAGTAATATCGTTAGCTAATGTCATAAATTTCTTATAGCCCTCATCACGAAATAGTCCTCTAGGTTCTTTTAGTGCTTTTAAATAGGCATCAGTTTTATTTTCTGCTTCAACTACTATTGACTTCTTAACAATTTCTTCTGCATATACTACATATCGTTTAGTCATAACATTTCCTTATGTTGTTTAATAAATTTTTATATGAAAGGTTTGTTTTATCTAGTTCAAATTCTACACTCATTAAATATCTCGGACTATCATAGTTTAAAACCATGTGAGGTGTCTGTGTGTCAAATATGTAGTAAGTGTCTTTTTCGTAAGTGAGTTCTTGAATAGGAAAATAAAGTCCGTTAGGTGTTCCATCTACAAACACACAATTACTTCTTACATCAGGATTTAATAGCATGTTGATTGATACTCCTCGTCTTTCATCTACATGCCAAGTATAACATGAAGTAGGTTTTAACATTGTAATACCTACACGAAAATTATAATGAAAAGATAACCAATTAAAGAATTTATCTTTCATGTAAATTTCATTAGGGACAAACTTACCATCAAAAGAATAATAGTTAAGCCATTCTCCCTCATCATTTAAAATAAAGTCCAACAGTTCTTTACTTACTGTTGATTTATTTTTCATTGCGTAATAGGGTTTCATCTAATAATCTCCAAAATATGTTGTCTCATTCTTTTCACGATTACCCAACACATAACCGATTGCAAATCCTACCACAAACACAATAATAAGTCCAACCATTTTAAACTCCTAATAAAAAATTAATCTATCAATTTTAACTTGCTTTTTACCCCATGCGTGTGACATTGATTTTATACTATCATCATGAAAGTATAAACTTGAACCTATGGGGTTTGCAACCCTATGAAAATAAACATCTATTGCTAGTAGTTCAGTTTTCAATAAGTCTTGTTTGCTAGGTGCTACATGCTTCTTTTTAGTGATGTCCGATACCCCTTGAAACTGCCCGTGTGCGTAGACCACCTCGCATGCGTCATCACCATAATGACCTGTTTTAATCCTATTCATTATTAAGAACCCTACACCCCTTTGGGCTTCAATGCTCTGCGTATGAGCCTCTGCGTATATTGCGTATGCGATACAGGATACTTGAAGTTCTGCGTGGTTCATATCCATTTTTATTCGTCCTCGTCTATATATTCAACGAATACGCCACGATAGAAAAGCCTTTCAGCTCTCATAAACGCATCATTTATGTCATGTGCGTAGATATAGCCCAAATAATGATCTTTATCAGCCATAACACGAAATTGAGTGTATTTACTAGGGTTTTTAACTTTGTTTAATGGTTCAAATAACATTATTTATTCTCCATGTAATCAATATAAAGTTCTTCTGCGAGGTCTTCAGCCTCTTTATCTGTCATTTTATCACAATATTCCATTTCATAGACAATACGATCATTAACATATAAAGCAAATCTATCCCTATCACGATCATACTCATATTCATATTGATATTGCATTTTCTTCCTCCTCATACACTTCAATTTCATTATCATATCTTTCAATCGTTTCATGGTCTTCCTCTTCCCATTCTGAATTGCTTATAACATTGGTATAGGTTATTGCGTTTTGTTTTGCCTCTTCCTCGTTATTAGCATTTACATATAGAATTTCCCATTCTAACATTTGAATTAATCTCGGTATTCTAACTTGATATTCTTTCATTTTATTTATCCTTGATAATCTATCGCATTTTTAACTGCGTTTTCTATTAAATAATATAACTCTTGACCCTTTTCAGTGTTTTGAGTTCCTCTTACTGCTGAACCTGCGTGATCGGGGTCTTCCTCGATCATAACATCATACAGGCCTAAATGCTCTACTACTTCAAAATAAACTTCATTTGCAATATCACATACTTGATCTAGTTCCAAAATATTAATTGTCATTTTCTATTGCCTCCGCTTGTTTAAATTCAACCTCTATACCATTACAATCATAACTTATATTTAAAACGTCGCAAATATCCTCCCAAATTGTAAAGTTCTCAAAATCCTCTGGGTATAAGTTTAAAATGTTTTTCTTTTCCATGTTATAAAATCCTCCCTAAAGTTTCATCTATTAATTTATTAACCAATTCATTATAACATTGATTATTTGCCTTTGCGTGATATATCTTATCAATGGTACCTATTACATCAGTTTCAACTACATGCAATCCTCGTTCCTCCAATTCCTCGAATAGCACTGCGTCCTCAACCTTTGACAAGTCAATTTCCATGTGCGAGGCATGATTTAATTGTAGTTTTGCTATCATTTTATAAAACCTCCTCTATTAATTCTAGCTTAATTTTGCATTCGTTTAAAAAATCGTTCTTATTGTCATAACCTATACTCTTATAGCTATAACCTTCTATCAAGTCGCATATATCAAAATAGACCTCTTGTAATAATGTCTTTTCCTTCATTTTATAGCCTCCCGTTGTTTAATGAGTTTATATAACATACTTTGATATGTTGCCTTGAATAATAAATAGTTCATAACACCGCCTCCAAAAATTAAAAAATACGGGCTAGAATAAGCCCTTTTTCGCTAGATAATTACATCTCGATATTGCTATTGACAAATCAGGATAGGTCACACCGTCAATGCTTTCAGCGTGTGTGATGCCGTCCTTCATTATGGTATAGGTACGTTTACCCTCATGCTTATCATTCATGACCCAGTAAGCCCCTATTTGGTGCAGAATGTCTGATTCTTTTAGCATGGTATAACCTCCCATTTGAAATAGTCCGCTTTCTCGTTTCCGTATAAGTCCCGCTTAGCATCATATAAGCTAGGGTAAATAGCCTCGCCTTCTAGCCTCGGTGCGTTTAATTGGTGCTTATAATAGATAACTTTAATGTTTAAAATGCTTTTATCTTCTTTGAATGTTTTATAAAACATAGTTTACCCCCTTAAAAAGACCCAAAGGCCATAAGATGTTAAAATAATTGTTTGAATGATAATATACATTGATTCAGTCATAATAAAACCCCTTAGAATTGTCTATAAATAAAATACTTTTTGCCGTCGGTTTCGTGCATACCTAAGACCCATGTATTTTGAGACAAATACTCGTCCACGTCCTCGCCCTCATCAAGTGAATAATATTGCTTCACTTCGTCCTCTGATGATTCGCTAAAGTCGCAACATATAGCGATTACGTCTAGTTCTATCTTCTCGCCTGTGTCCTCTTCATATTGTTCTAATTCATTGAAAAGAATCTCTAAGCCCTCATAACTAAAGTTATCAGGACGAATAGCCCTGAATGCGTCTTTGAATTGATATTCATTAATAGATTGGTACATAATTAAACCCCTTTTTTAGATTGATAAAAATAATACTAATACACCATAAAAATAAACTAAACTAATTAAAAACCATAATATATAAGAAAATTTCATTTGTCAACCCCTTTTATTAAATATTTTTACAATATGAATCACTAATCCAACATTTCATATACCTATTATAAGAAAAGTATATTTCACCTTTTTGGTAATAATTTTCATTATTACATTGACTATACCCATTATTTAAAAGGTATTTAATACCCATAGCTTTTTTTAGTTCTAACCTAGCGTAAGGCTGGCCGTAAATATCGTTTTTAATTATTATCATTATATAACCCCTTTACTTATTAAAATAGTTAGAATCACCGCTTACAAAGCGTATTCTTTTATGACATTGTTTAATAGTTTCAAGCGTTGATTTCATATAATCAAAGTCAATACCTGACCCCGCACCATACTTACCAATGTAAGAATAACGGCCATTATTTTCAGTAATGGTTATAGCGTTATCACCTTTTTGAGTTTCATATTTTAAAATAATGTTATTCATTTAATATACCTTTCTTAATTTACGATATTCTACACCATAACCATTATTAATGAATAGTTCAGTATATTGAATTTTACTACTATTCTTTTCTAACCATTGGTGCATTGATTCATAAGTTTTGAATGTTTTGATAGTCCACATATAACCCCCTATTAATTAAATATTACAGGATTCATTTTATATAGTATTTAATAAAAGTCAATAGATTAATTGTAAATAAATTGTAAAAGATTGTAATTAATTGTAAGAATTAATTGTGCGTAAGTTATTGATTTATTATATTGGTTCTATGCACCATCTTAGTGCATTAACCCCTCTTAACATCTGCTTACTATTTAATCACTTGTAAACTTGTCTGAACTCTCTTAATAAATACTTTAATTAATTGTAAGCCCTTAACATCTGATTAAAAATTAATCAATCATCACAGGACTAGGGCTATTGTGTAATGATAATCATTCTCATATAGGGGGCACAGGGTAGGGAGGGGCAATGGTACTTATTAAATATATATATATAGGCACCATACTATTTTTTTATAAATTTACAATGGGGTACCCTAAACACCCCCCCCCTTGATTTAAAACACC
>Ga0208865_1000025_pt1 | contig 52993 bp, 80 predicted proteins | sample CryBogCBE02Aug09_FD_184565 | JGI IMG/M metagenome (GOLD analysis project Ga0208865, IMG submission 184565) | Freshwater microbial communities from Crystal Bog, Wisconsin, USA - CBE02Aug09 (SPAdes) (version 2) | ecosystem: Environmental > Aquatic > Freshwater > Lake | place: Crystal Bog... | reverse complement strand
GGCTTACCCTTCATACCTCTAGTCTTAGGTTCGCCCTCAGCAGCATTATCTACAGTCCTAGCATAGATAGATGAGCAAGTAGGACAATATTGATTTCCTGAATCATCTGTAGGCAGCTCAGAAGTAGCAGAGTGATACTTTTCCATGTGCTCATCATGCTCTTCAGGGCTTATTTCACCTGACGCCCTAAGATTATCTATGGCCTTAGTTAAGATTTCTTCTTTTTCGTTGTTGCTGCGGCGGCCGCTTACCTCGTCAAGATGAGTCTTAAGTGAACCACTACGAGCATTCTTAGTTTCAGTCTCTTGTCCCCAAAGTAGATCTCCTTCAGGAAGAACCACATTCTTAGGTGGCTTTGCCTCACCAGCTGGAAGTGTTACGGGAATTCCACCTGTACGTAAGGTTGACTCAAGGGCACCTGTAGCTGAGTTTCTTAGGCCTTCTAGACGTGCCAAATGCTTTTCTACATCTTGAGCTTTAATAGGCGTAAATCTAATATTAGGATCAGCCGCGTGCTGTATCTGCTTTAGCTTTAAATGGTGCTTACAAAGAACATAGGGAGTTGTAGTAAAAGGATTATCTGTAGCACTAGTTAAAAAGTGTGTGCCGGCAGGACCATCCTCACCGTGTGAGTAGGTTCCACCTGGAATATCGCAAGTTAACCCAATGCGTCGGTTATTTTGAAGAGCTAGATCCTCAAACCAATCATAACCATGAGTTGTTCTTCCTGGACCTGTAGCTGTGAACATAGGTTTACGACCACCTACAGCTTGTACAGGGATAGTAACTTTAGTTGAAGGCTCTATGTCAATAGTTCCTTCAGGAATGCCGGAAGTTGTCTCAGAAGTTCTTGTTACAGCTTCTGGACCTCTTGTTATCTGACGTTGGGTACCTGTATGAACCCATTCAGGCTTAGATATAGATGAGCCGCCTGCTCCTGTTGCTGTACCTACTGTTTCGGTTTCGCCACTATTGACAGGTTGAAGAGTGGATTCGTCTACAGAATTTCCATCAAGTTCTTTAGCCATGGGTTATTTACCCTTGTTCTTGGGCTTCTTACCTCTAATGTCGATTTCTTTGCCATCAGCATCGCGACGGATATTATTATTATCAATTTCAATATCAGGAGATGCGTAATCTGGATGATCTTTTGGTAGGGCAGCACGACGTGCCATATCCTGTTGAAGACGTGTTTTAAACTCTTCGGCACGTGAAACAAAAACAGGCCTACGTGCTCCTGCGCGATCTGGTAGATTAGACATTAGTATCCCTCCGGTGGGGCCTTACGAACTCTATGTGCAAATGCGTTAGTAATAGAACTTACATTATCCTCAGCAAAAGGAGCGGGGGCTCCATTATCAATCAAGCCTTGTGCTTGAGTGGCATCTTTTGCAAGAACATGCATAGGTTCTTTAAGAGGCTCAGTAATATGCTCAGTAGATCCATGCTCAAAATGATCATTGCGAGTCAATGATTCATCGTCAAGACCGAGGTAAGAGCTAACCGCCTTGCCAGCTTTCTTAATCTTGCCGGCTGCGGGTGAGTTCTTAATCTTGTTTATACGGTCTTTGTGCCATGGATCTTTAGCCATTTTAGTATGTACCCAACATCTTGTTGTTAGCGGTGTCCGCTACATCTGTAGCTGGACGTGCCTTTGCGGTAGCGGACATAGCTGCAGGGTTAACCTTGCTAGGTGTCTCTTGATCGATAAAATCATAGTTCCAGTATGGGTGTAGACCACGGCGATTAGCCAACATAAGGTCTTCGCCTGTGCCTGGAGCAACAGTTGTGTTAGGACGCACCTTGCGGTACTTGCCGTCTGTGGCGCCGTCCTTCATGCTGTTATTGAGAGATTTATTTTCTGTACGCATTATTACATACCTCCAAGGTAGGCATCGTTTGCTTTTGCAGACTCTTCGTAAGCTTTCTTACGAGTTACTAGTGGCTCCTCATTAGGATTAGTTGAAAGAGGGGTAGCCGCAAGTAAGCGACGTCCTGCTCCAATCTGTACTGTCTCACGGCCTTTAGTATCTGGCTTGTAACCTACAGGTGCAAGGGTAGGGCCGTTTGCGGCTTCTAGGGCACGAGCAGCGGTCTTTGCTACGCGCTTAGCGTTATTTTCTCTACGTGGTAGGAATCTCATTATCTCTCCTGATCGTTAGTTGGTGCTTCAATGCCGTAAGATACATTAGGCACCCCCGCTTTAGCGGAAGTGTTTACTAACATACCTGCAAAATCATTATGACCAAAATCAGACTGTGCGTTGCTGTAGTGAACAGCACGGCGATGTGCCGCACGATCTTTAAGGTAGTTCATTATTTTGCCTTTTTCTTTGCTGCTGGCTTAGGTGCGTGCTTGGCTTTTGCCTTAGCTTCAATTTCAGCCTTACGCTCAGGAGTCATGACCTTCAGTTTTTCAACCTTATAGTCCATATCCTTGCCGTGTGGGTCCTTAATCTTACTACTAGCCTTCTTCTTTGCCATGGTGTAATTATCTCCTTATTTTTAATCTTTGTCAGGGTTATGGTGCTTTGGGACCCTCGGACGTGTAACTTTTTTGCCCCTAGCGTGGCTAGTCTTCTGCCTGCGCTTGGTACTGGCCGTCTTGCTTCCAGGATTTAACCCGGATGCGACGCCAGAAACCCATTGACCGGCAGACTTCTTCTCCCAGCTAGCTACTGAGGTGAATTGTTTACCTTTCATCGGACATCAAATTCTTGGCGTGCTTTTCATACTTCTCATTGCGGCAGTATGGGCATAGACCATCATCGCTATACATAGCTTCTAGCGGAGTCATAGGGTATCCACACTTCTTACACGGCAAAGTACCATCATAGATAGTTAAGGTTGATACATCTTCATCCACAATTACACGACCCATCATCTAGACGTAAGGTAGAGCAGTTTCTGCATACCCCGTTAGAAATGGCGTTAATGGCATGTTCAGGAAACCTTGTATGCCCGCCCGGTGTTCTAACAGCCTTAATTTTACCAGTCTGTGCCCAACGCCCTACCGTTCTAGGGTCTACTTTAAATAGGCGGCCTACCTCCTGTGGGGAGTAAAGTTTAGGAAATTCGTTATCTTCAGGGTAGTTTCTTTTAGACATTATTTACCTTCTCCGCTGCCGGTATCAAAATGATCGTTTCTTGTCATATCATTAAGTACGGCTGTGTTACAGTACTCGCAACTATTTCCATGATTTAAGTTACTTGGATTATTGCGTGGATCTTCTACATGCGCCCTTACAAAAAACTTACTTTTTTCACCGTTAGACCTAACTAAGCTACACTCTTCACAGTCAGGATCATCATGTCCCATGTACCAAGGACCCTCTAAAGGCTGCATATTATGTTTTTGACGAAGTTCTTGTTGCTTCATAGCTTCATTTAAATGAAGACGTCGATACCAAGCTTTCTTATCAATAGCCATATTACCATACACTTTCTGATACGTTACGAGCTGTGCCTTGATAGCCACCAGGCTCACGAGTAAAGTCTACACGAGTTGGCTGGAAGGCGTTATTAACGTCCATAACATCTTGAATGCCCAGCTGACGGGTGCGATATCCAAAGCGAGGTGGGAATAACTGCACCTGAGGTAGAGGAGGACGAATTAGATCTGGGATCAAGGCAGCTGGCATTGTAGCAGACTTAAGGGCTCTAGCCATAAATGCTTCTTGAGCATTGGCAAAAGGACCCATGAAGTCATACCGAAGAAGACTTGGTTCTGGATCCTCATTAACTATAGGGCGACCCTTACTATAGTCATAGACGCCATTTGCATCTTCCATTATAGATTCCCCGTTCTGTGTCCTCGTTCATGCATTACTGCCTCTTCAAGAGGCACATCAGTATTGCAGTTTTCGCAGTATAGGCTTTCAACGCCATTTATCTGCTTAATAGGGTTTTGTGCTTTAACCTCTTTAAGTGCAGAGCCGGTAACTCCACGACTTAACTTATCGCGCAATGCGTGGATAGCGTCTTTGGGGTAAAAGAGATCATGATGTCCCCCAATACCTTTTTCTCTACGCTCTACAGGAATCTTATTAATGCGAGTAAGCTTATGCACAGTGTCAGGGTGTATACCAAGCATGTCTGCAACGTCTCTATGACTATAGTAGCCCTCATTAACACGTTGTTCTGAAAGGGTAGGGCGCTTGCCAGATTTAGGGCGACCGCCGTGATTCTTTTTGCAATCTGCTCCACATGTAGCCAGGTGTCCTGGGCGTTTAGACTGGTCCATAACGTTTCCTAAACTTACTCTCTATCATACCCATTTTAAGGTGAGTTGATAAACCCATTTTTGCTTCCATGCCGCGAGATATTGCTTCGTTACACCAAGCACAAGTGTCACCATGTCCAAAATCTTTATGGGATGCGGCGCCAGTCTTAACATACTCATCAAGATGTTCTTGATCCCATTCAGGATTATCTGGTAGAAAGTTATGATCTTCTTGCATAGTTATTTCCACTTAGGGGATAGGTGAGTGAAGTTCTGAGCTGTGCGAGGATTAAACTCTGCAGGTACGTTTGCTGATACATCGGCTTTACCATCATTAACAAGGTGTGGTGCAGGAGCCAACGCCATCTTAGGAGCGTTTCTCTTACCCATGTAGACCACTGCCCCGGCAACCTCCTGGACCTTATAGTTTTTAGATTTGACTCCGCGATCTGGCTCAAGATTCTGAGGCCACAAATACTGAGCGGGATCAATACGTTCTCCACGGTGAACACCACGTTGATAGGCACGTTGATTCTGACGATTCTTAAGAGAGTCAAGAACAGTGTCGCCAATAGAATAAGGCTTACCCTTATCATCACGACGAGTACGAATTGTTCCTAGGTAACCATCTGGATATTCCGCTTGAGGTGCGCGACCAATACCCATACGCAAAAAGTCCATAGAGCTACGTGGGGCTACAGGAGTACCGCCACCACCCGTAGTGGTGTACGCTCCTACATAACCGCTAGCACCGAGGTACTGCCAGTTTTGATGCGACTGAGGCATGTCTACTCCCTTGAACGTCCCCAGTATACCCTGAAAAGCAAAAAGCCGGGGTGTATTCCCCGGCTAATTACTTTAATCAGGCTACTTAGCTGCCTCTACAGCAGCTTTAGCTACAGCCTTCTGAGCGTCTGCTACTGCAGCGGTTGCTACAGAAGTGAGAGCTGCAGTTGTTACTGCGTCAAGGTGCTCCTTCTTTGAAAGATCTGCTACAACACCTTTGGTATTAAAACGAGCCAGGATTGGACCGACTACACCGATAACAGCAGCCCAGAGAACATGCTTGAGGTGGTGGTTTCCTGTCTGATAAATTGCTACAGCTGATGCGGCTGTTGCATAAAGATAGTGCTCGACAAGTGCTTTTTCCGATTGTGGTAGGTGCATTTTATATTCCTTATTCTGTAGGTGTTACATTGTTTACGTATGGTGTAACAATGTGGGATTCAGCCTGAACGTTTGGCTGGGAAGAGGAGAAGCTAGGCTGAGCAGTACCGGCTAGTCCAGCCGATATAGCAAGGCCTATATGCCTCAAGTCCGGTGAAAAGCCAGATGCTGCCCACGCACTAAACGCGGCAGAGCTTCCAATACCCACTGACACAGGACTTTTAAGATTAAGTTTAATCATCTTTATACCCCTCTATTAAATAGTCTACCACAGAAACAGCTCATAGGCTACTTGCTGTCTTCTACGCCCATATGATCCATAATCAGGTTGATATGCCTGCGCATTTCCTCAATATGATTATGGGTTGCCTGATCTAGCTTTAGATCCTTACTAATAATGCGCCTATCTTCCTCACCTGAACGGTTAGTAGCGTTCAAGATCAACCCGGATAAAAGAATAGACTCCAAAGAAACTATGAGAGTTAAGAGTCCGTACGGGAACGGCTCTATGGCAAAGACTACCCAGCTTCCCCACCAAAGCAGGTGAAAGATAAAGAACCAAGGGGATCCAAAGGATACTGCGGCCCAGTCAGATAGTTTTTGAAACAGCTTCATCAGTATCCTGCCTTTGCTGCCATAGATAGGTATGTGTTAGGACCCACAATTCCAGCTTTCTTCTCAGCAGCTAGGCCTGGATATTTAGCTTGATAAACCGGAATCAAAGCTATTTCTTCAGGTGTAAGAACGTTAGAAACTAAGTTCATTGGAAGTAAACCTGCGTTAGCAAGAGCCCTAGCTACGATCAGCTCAGCTGTTCCTTTAGCGCCGGCCTTAAAGGCTTTAGATCCAGGGAATGGCGGAGCAACTATGACAGTAGTTTTAGTTGTAGGTGTGGTGCTTGTAGAATTGTGTACTCCGGCAACACCGGCCCCACCAAGAGCTGTTACACCAGCGACACCTGTAGCTAAAGCTTTATTGTTAACAGCTTTACTAGAGGCTGGCTTAACTGCACCAGGATACTCAGGGCGAACGATAGCCAAGACATAAAGGTAGGGACGATGAACCCTAAATACGCCATCACCATTAGCAGGATTACCAGTTGATTTGTCTGGTCCGGTATTAAATCCAATACAAGTAATGCCGTCACGAGATGCAGCCTCAATAATCTCTACGTGGTCTGCAACACCATTACCGGACCAGGAATAAAATACTAGATCTCCTGGCTGCCCTTCATACTTTCCTACAACACGGCCCTTTTTTTGAAACCATGTCAAGCCTGCAGGGCAGTATGCAAAACCCTTTTCAGTCTGGGCAGCAACAAGAGCTGAGAGACCAGCTTGGGCAAATACCCAACTAACTCCCATGGCGCAGTAACTTTCATTTGGAATGCCGTACCACTTGCCGTATGGATTATCATTGTTAGGGCCCTCAATAAACCCAATTTGGGTCTGTGCAATGTTTACAATATCTAAACCGCTACTCATGTGTCACCTCCGCTGCAGGATCTGTACCTGTCTTGCGATATCTAAATGTTTCCCACAATGGGGCTGGGATCTCATGTATGCCAAAGCGTGTACGGTGATGGGCCTCACAGAGAACCTCTAGATTTCCTGGGGACTCAATCCACTCCTGGAAGTCTTCATCATTTTCAAAATGTAGTCCGAATGCTTTTTCAACTTTAGCAGGATCCATATTGTTGATCTGGCTAAATTCTATGTGGCTGTGATGTAGCTCAGGTCCTCCAGAGCATAGGTCATCATCAATTATGCACTTCCATAGGCCTTGCTTTTTAATCCTAGCCTTAGCCTGATTGAACAAGTGGTAGTGCGGATCTGTCTCACGAGGCTCATGGGCAGGGATAGAGACAGCAAGGTGAAGATTCATTGCTTGCTTATGTGCGTCTGTCACTGGTAGATTAACCTCTCTGCTAGATCACCTGGTGTCACAAGGGCATCGGGCTTTTTACTTAGTGAATAGTTTGCATGCTCATATGCTTCAGATACAAGCTCTGAGCAGATAAAACCTTGTCTCCTAGCTAGGGATATCCATAGCTTAGTTGGAGGTAGTTTTAGGCCAAAAGCACGTAGGAAGATTACAAAGATATCTAAATAGCCGTATGGCTTACCAATTTGATCTACAGCGTAATCTACGATGATCTTGCGTTGTTCATCAGTAAGGCTGTACTCATGTTGATTCCAGGCTATTACAGGGTACTCGTCTACTTTGCCAAAAGTAACCCCAGTAGGTCTAGCCTCAACAAGTGCTCCATCGCCAATGTAGATTACGGCGTGATTCCACCTACTTGTTGTGGTTAATCTGATGAGCCTGCCAATAAAGCCGTTGGTTTTAACTACACCATAGTCTCCTGGACGCGGTGTATAAACCATTATTGCTCCTCTACGTCGTCTACGTGTTGTTCGAAGCGACCCTCTAGCTTAGCTACTTTTAAAGCAATCTTTTCCTGATGAGACCTAAGCTCTTTAAGAAGAGGGATGATCTCCAGGTTAATCTTATCGTTAAGAGAAGACCCATGGTTTGGCTTCAATTCTGAAAGATAGTGCTTAACTACCCAGCGCAAAATAACGCCTACGGCTGCGATAATAGCAATCGCTGCAGAGATACCTTGCAAAATATTAATAGTGTTTTGGCTCACATCTCTCCAATAAAATAGGTCGGCGTATGCACATATTATGCATTACACCGACCTATTCGTACTGCTAAACGCAGTTACTTAAGCGTACTTACAATCTCCTGACCGCGGTACATAGTCTTACCTTTATGTATATGAACTTGGTCGAAGTGGAAGCTGTCATCGTCCCCATCTTTAAAGAAGATAACACTTACTCCTTGTTGCCAATTTTCAAAATACTGTAGAGCTTGGCCTTTGACATCAACACCGCCCTTAACGGAAGGGACTGCACCGTCAACCCTGCAGAGGCATCCCGGGCTAAAAGAGACACTTTTAATGGCCTGGTCACGATCAAATACAGTCTTGGATTGCTGTTCCATGCGATGAGTATGACCAAATAACGTAGAGATATTTGGATTCGAATTCGCATATTGTGCAGCCGTTGAGCCAGATGCATTAGCACGATCACCGTGAACAGCACGTAGGCGCTTATTAATCCAATGTGCTCCAGCTGGGTAACCATCGATAAACTCCACCCCTAATTCATCACAACGTAGTAGATTCTGTAGGCTTAAAACTGGCCAAGAATCTGGCATGTTGGCTACTTTTAGACCATATGCCGCAGCAGCATTAGTGTTAATAAAGCGATTGAGACGCTTATCGTGATTTCCCTCAAGAAGAATGATGCGGGCATCTGCCCCACCGTTCGCCCTTTGTTCAGCAAGAAAACGATGGCCCCTATTAATAGCGAGCTGAGCAGTATGAGCAAAGTTAGACTCCTGTTCATATGTTCCAAACATAGGGAGATCTAGGAAGTCGCCCAAGTTAATAATTTGGTCTAGTGGATGACCGTGGTCTAGCCCTACAATCTGAAGCGCCACATCCATAGCATCCTCATCATGGAACGGATCTAGAGTTCCGTCCTCGTTCTTACGGTAGCCGATCTGTGGATCGGGCAGGGCGACAGCAACCTTCCAGCCACTGCTGATCAGGGCAGGGGTCGGGGTTGGTTTTGGATTAATGATTACTGGGTCTGCAGCCTGTACAGGTTGCCACTTAGGACCCTCACTCCACTTAGGAGACAGAATGATCTTAGTATCATCTGGGTTAGTTGACAGGCTGACCTTGCTGATCTTACCCACATCATCTGGGGTAAGTCCGTTAGCCTTGAGTAGTTTGTCAATGGAACTTAACGCTCCGTCTGCTTTGGCTGAGTTGTATGCGTCTTCTAGCGACATGAACAGTTTCCGTTTCTGTGCTCTTTGAGCGTTGTTAGTCCGAATGGTGCTCCTGCAGATTTGTAAAGCGTGTGAAGACTTCGAGTAGAGAAGTCATCATCATTTAAGGATTCTTCAAAGGCTTTAGAATCAGCCTCATTAAGATTAGTAGCCCAGGCACCTACCGAACATTTGCCAGCTACATTTGGATTTTCTACTTTTGCTTTTTGATACAAAGAGTCTAAACTCATAGTGCCCCCCCCCTTTACTTAATAGGGGCCTATAAAGACCCCTATTAAATATATTACCACAGATTAGTAAGAAGAATCAATTCCACCTGAGAAGCTACGCTTTGTAGCTGCTGGAATAACCCTAGCGTTTGCTAGTGTTGCTCCTGCTGATGGTTCGTTCTGCTTTACAATTGAAGTCACAATGGTATGTGCTGCACCATTGCGCTCAGCTGCGGACATAGGACGGTTTGGACGTGCTACGCGAGTTCCTGCAGCTGTTGGGTCTCCAGCCTGCACATCATTGCGAGGCTCGAGCTTTGTGTTTGCTGATGCTGCTCCAGAAGCGTTGGTAAATGAAACTCCAGGACCTTCGACTTGACGTCCCTGAGTGTTACCCGCTGCTACTGCAACATCGATATCTGACTTTGCCATGTTGGTACCTAACTGTTAGAGGTGAGATCTCATCTCAAATCTTATATTAATTTGCGGTGATTGTAAAGACAATCGCGCTAATCTGTCCATCCCGTGAATCTACCGTAGTAAATCCTGGACGACAGCTCAGGTTCATACCTCTTGGTGCCACGTAGCCACTTGCGATGGCAATTGCTTTAACCGCCTGGTTTACTGCTGAGGCGCCTACTGCCCGTAGGCGTACTTCAGGCTTTTCATATAGGGCGTGGGCAATAGCTGAGCCCACTGATTGTGCATTAGATCCTGCGCCTACGCGTAGGAACTTTTCTTCTGTTGATTCAGTCACGATTTGTAGTCCTTTAGGTTCGATTTTTAGGTCGCCCACCTGGTCCTACAATACCCTTTAAACGGCCGTCAGTACGTCTATAAGCCCCTAATTCTTTAGTCCCCTACCCAGGAGGTCAACCCAGACTGAAGCAGGCATTGTGGCGTACCACTGGCCCACATCTGTGGTTCCCTTTTTCTTATGGATAACCACTCCAGTCCAGGCCCCGTCGTTCTTCATCTCAGTCTCAAGCTCCTTGACCCACTCAGATAACTTCATGGTTGCATGGTTCTTGATCTCGATGGTTACTCCTGGGATACCTGAGACATCCCCTTTATCAAGGGTAGCCCCAGCTAGCCTACGGTCTGCGTAGGGAAACCATTGCTTGAGCCACGCCACTACAGCACGCTCTGCACCGCTGCCCTTAGCCTTGGCTGGATTGCTCACAGGTACACTCCTCGCAACATTTTTTGTTTGCCATAGGAAGAGTCTGAGGCTCAATGCCTAACTCCTCATCGCTAAACAAAGATAATTGTTCCCACTTACCTTCTGTGCTCATAGAAAAAACCTCTTATTTGTTGGAAGTTTTAGAAGCAACCACTTACGACTACGCCACTGGAAGTAGATGTTTCTATATGAAGTTTTATTTTCAAAGTCTAAAGTAAAGAGTGTTACAAAACCCCTATGGTTAAGAATCTTTTGGATATATTCCGCTAGGTAGTCTTCCTCTTCTTCTGACAGATAATCATCATCTGCCTCGTCCCAATCATCTCCATAACCATCACAGGCATCGCAGATAACTAGATTTCCTTCGTCAACCCAACCTTCTCCGTCGCATTCATAGCAACCTGTCATGTTGTATACCTCCTCTGTCTTGATCGTAATCCGCCATCCGATGTACGGCGGGTAAGTTCACGAGATACCACGTTGGCATCCCTCTCAATGTTTTGAGTTCTAGTTTCAATTAGCTTACGGAAAGCGTACTTAGTATCGTAATCATAGATTAGATCCTGGATAGCCTCCGACGCTTGAATCTGAGCCTTTACTAAGGTTACTCTGTCTCCTTTAGCTCCGGTCCAGTTACTAAGCAACGCTACAGCTTCGGCATTCTTTAGAGCGCTATCGGCCTCACGTTCATTAACCACAGCTATAGCAAAAGCTCCGGCTAGGTGGTCGTTCCACTGAGTGTACTGAACGAATAAGTCCATAAGGGCTTCGTCATCCAGCTCAGTTATATCTCTGGGAAGTGATGGGATCTCGTACTCTGGCTTTGGTGTTAAAGCAAACCCAAGTTCATTGAGAGCCTCTACTACTTTAGTGCTGATGCTCACTTGTTTTCCCCCCTAAATGGAGCGCAACGCTTGCACCCCTTAACAGGATCCTGGTTACATACAGGCTCCCTGTTGTTCTCTACAGCCCAGGCTACATCTCTAGCTTTATCAAAGATCTCAGCTGTGTAGTCTGGATTGTATTTTACTACGAACTCTTTATATTCTTGGTTAGCTTTAAGCTCATAAAGAAATACAATCTCCTCTGGAGCAGTCTCAAGCAAACCCTCTTCCACCATCAGATGGCAAAGGTGTAGGTAAACCTGACCCTGCAACTGGTGGGAGCGAAGAGGGGTGCGGATGTTCTTCCACACCACATCAATATCATTATTGTATTGAGCCATTAGGGCAGGCATCTCCATGCGGATAGTGCCTGTACCAATAGACTTAATCTCAATGAGGCAATCATCTCCTAGGCCTTTGATCCATCCATCGGCATGCCCACGCATCATATACTTGTCGCTACGTAAGGGAACCTCTAGGTACTCATCTTCAATGTCTACATTGTTAGACGACAGGTCCCAACCTTTACCTGTGGGACCGTGCCACATACCGTAAAGTACGCCCATCTCTCTAAACCAGTTCTGCCACTTGGCGTGGATGGTGTGGCCTTCAGCAAAGATAGATGCTAGGCGCAGGGTTGTCTTGTCACGAGTCTCAATGTAGTTTCCCTTGATGGCATGATACTGAGCAAGGGCGCACCACTCTTGCTTGATAATATCTGAGGGATGGATATAAGACTGATCTCGCTCATCAAACGGCTGTGCAAGTACGTGACGCTCTAGGGCACCAAGCAACCTGCTCTCGCGCTTGTTACTATTTAGAAACGCCTTTAGATCCTTGCTCGGAATTGTCGTCGGCTTTCCCGCCATATTTGCCCTCCAGCTCTAGCCACTCATCAAGAGTGACACCTTGTTTACGCATCTTGCGTTCTACCGCATTACGTTCTCGGTGTGATAGTCCACCAAAAATCCCATGAAGCTCCTCGTTTACGAGTGCTTCTTTAAGGCATTCTTTTCTTACCGGACAAGGAGGTCTACCATCCTTGCCCCAACAGATTGCCTTAGCCTTATCCGCTATGGGCTTGTATAGATGTTTGTCTCTGGGTGGGAAGAACATCTCTGTATCTTCTCCCCGACACTTGGCATCATATCTCCAAGTCCATGGCGGGTCATATTTGTTTGGCACTACTCACCTCTTACTGCGTTACGCAGTTCAAAAAAATCCTCCTCCAGTAGTACCACGTAGTTTTCACCATCGAGATGCAGACCCAGTACAGGCATTCTGCTATCCAAAATTGCTTCTTTGGTAATCTTCTCAAGTACTTCTGACTTGATTGTTACCGACTTCTTACCGGTCCACTTGTGCTCGATAAGGAGGTCGTCTGTTCTGACGTCCCCCTTACGAGACCAAAAAGCACCAGATGCGGCGTTGCGCTTGCCGCCTGCTACTTTCTCTAAACGCTTTTCATGCTTTAGAGACTGCTTCTGACCCTCACTCTTCATCAGAACTCATCATCAGTACTGGAGAAGACTTCAAGGTATCCATAACCGCTGCGGTTAGTTCTTCCTTTAAGTCAATCTCTTCACGGATAGAGTCAATGAGAGCCTGAGAGCCTTGCCACTTACGATCATTATAGTACATCCAGCCACCACGACGTTCTACGATGCCGTTGAGGATTGAGAGGGCTACGATCTCTTTTCCAGAGTCGTAATTACCCGCATCAATAGGTCCACCATCGGAGAAGTAGAAGTCGAGGTAGGCTGTCTGCTGTGGAGGGTAGGTCTTGTTTTTAATAGTACGGACGCGAATCGTCTGCCCCACACGACGCTTCTCTTGTCCGGTGCCTACCTCGAGCCATTCGTCACGCTTTACTTCGCAACGGATACTGTAGGCATAGTCTTTGCCAAGACCCCCTGGGGTTGTACGAGGATCGCCATGCATGACGCCGATCTTCATACGGTATTGGTTGATCATCATGCCCAAGACTGGGCGTTCTGACTCAATCAAATCTCTTTTAGTTGCTGAGGCAACCTTACGGAAGAACTTATTGGTGATTAGAGCACCGCGTCCTACCGTGAACTCATCCATTTCTTTCTCGTCTTCCGCTCCAGGAACCAGGGCAGGAAGAGAATCAATAACAACCATATCCACGGACTTACTTTCCATGAACTTAATGACCGCTTCATAGGCGTCCTCCATATTGTTAGTTTCTACAAGGATGACCCGTTCAGTATCCACGCCACAAAGCTCTGCATACTTAGAGTCAAAGTCTTCTGCTGCAATCCATACAGCTGTGAAGTTTGGGTTAATCTTCTGATTAGCTGCGATAGTGCGCAAGGCAATAGCTGTTTTACCATGAGAAGCCTCACCAATAAGCTCTACCCAACGGTTCATAGCCCAGCCTCCGCCAAGCACTACGTCTAAGGTTAAGGAGCCTGAGGTAATACGTGGGTTGAGAACCACATCGCTAGCGGCAACTACGGTGTTAGGACCAAGCTTCTTGTTAAGCAGGGCTACAACCTTGAGTGCGTCTGAATTGATTGTCATTGTCATTAACCGATCCTATCTACGATAATGTTTGGATTAAACCCGCCACTTTGTCCTACTTGCTTAGCTGGAGTAGCTGTAGCTCCTCCGCTTCCACTAGGAAGACCGGCACCGGAACCAGACTGCATTACTGGGTAGCCACAGTCGTAGCATCGCATACGCTGAGTACCTAGAGGGGCAAAGTAATTGCCGGAAGAACAGTTAGGGCAATACTCGGCACGCTTAGCACTCTGAGCTTTGGTTGTTAACTGATCTGCATTAGGATCATAGTTAACCTGAACGTTTGGCTGCTGTGCCGGAGGAGTGTAGATTACCGGTTGAGAAGGTCCTGTTGGAGGAGTGGCTTGACGAGGTGCTGCTGGAGCACCCATCTTCTTAGACCACCAATCGCTATTCGCCATGTGATTCCACCTTTGATTCTATTAACTCGAGATTAAATAATGTTGATATGCAGGAGATGGTTGAAGAGATAGCTACAACCCTGAACAGGCTGGTCATGCCCTCTATATCAAGATCTCCTAGGGAATCTAATTGTTCCCCATCATCTTCTAAAAGATAGGCCGCTGTGCAGATTCGAGAACACATGTCTGCATGCGAATCTATAAAGGGAAGAAGCCTTGCAAATCGTTCTAGACGATTTTGACTTGCAGCAACTTCCATCTCAGCTACCTCATCAGAGATAGGAGGCAATCCCATAGCCTCTGCAATACCCTCTGATGGTTCAAGCATAGAGTCATAGATGGCTTGCCTGATGAGGATAGGCAGAGGTATGTGCTTTACCTCAATCCTTCTTTTCTTCTTACGTCTAAACATTAGTCCTTAGCCTCTCCCCATTTATCTACAATTTTAACATCTGCTAGCATAGGGATAGACAAGGCTTTGATGCCTTCCATAGCCTCACGAATAGCGGCTGCTGTTTCTTCGATGATCTCTTTTGGAGCAACCGTGACTAGTTCATCGTGGATAGTCAGGATCATGGCAGCCTTATCAGGTAGTAAACCTTCTGCCCGTACCATAGCCAACTTGATTAGGTCGGCTGCGGAACCTTGGATAACCGTGTTAAACGCCTGTCGTTCTGCGCTAGCACGCTTACCCATTTCCCTGGAAAGCATGTCGGGTAGATAACGACGTCGGTTCATGTAGGTAAGGGCGTACGGAACAGGACCACGCCTACGGGTCTCAGCTACCACACGCCTCTTATACTGAGAGATAGCAGGAAACTTGCGTCCAAAGCTATCTAGTAAGTCTCTGGCTTCACGTCCAGTGACCCCAATAGAGGTAGCGATCTTCTCAGGACCAATACCGTACATCATACCTAGCACCAAAGTCTTTGCACCACTGCGGGTGATTCCAACTGTGTCGCCAATGGTTGTATAGATATCTACGCCGTCAACATAGTTCTGACATAAAACCCTATCATTACTGAATGATGAGAGGATTCTAGGCTCGATCTGAGAATAGTCAGCCACTACTAGCTGGTGACCCTCTGGAGCTACAAACAGATTACGGATAGCTTTTCCGTTAGCTGTGCGTGGGTTAGGCACATTCTGTAAGTTAGGGTTGCGACTTGAGAAGCGACCGGTATCTGCACCATACTGGATAAAGTCTGTGTGAATCCGGCCCTTGAGTAGCAGAGATTTCTTAGCTACAGTCTTTGCTTTGCCACCAGTAGTGCGTGTAATGTCTCCACCTAAGTATGGGATTACATATGTAGTAAGCAACTTGTTTAAGTCGGAATAGTTGAGAAGGGCGTCAACTAAAGCATCCTTGCCCTGGAATGCTTTTAGCGCAGGCTCAGACACCGAGTAGTCTGATATAACGGGAGCGATACCGTTTTCGCTATTAGTGACGCCCTTCGGGGTAAGAACGCGAGGTCGAAGTCCGCGACCACCGTCCTTCTTCGCAGAGAAGAGTAGTTTTTGTTTCTCAGGAACACTGTTAATGTTAAAAGCCTTGCCAGCTAAACGATAGATGTCAGCCTTAGTGGTTTCTAACTGAGACTCTAGGTCTACCTTAAGAATCTTTAAAGCCTCTACATCAATGTCCGCACCATGCAGTTCCATCTTAGAAATTACATAGAGCACGTCCATCTCTAGGCTAAACACTCCACGCACGTTATCTTCGTCAAGCTTAGGAGAGTACTTATTCCAAAGCTTCCACGTCCACTCTGCGTCAAGTCCGGCGTAGGTAGCAACGTCATCAAAGGTGTGGGCCTCAATCTCAGCACCGACGCCCTTGACCATGTTGTAATCAAACTCGCGCTTCAAGCAGTCATCTAAACCTAGGTGACGGCTATTGCGAGTATCTAGGATAAAAGCAGCGTTAAGAGTACAGGCGTAAGGCTTAGAAGGTAGGCCACCGATATACTTTGAAACGCTTTGGATATCAAACTTAAGATTGTGACCGATCTTCAATAGGTCACTAAAGAACAAAGGCTTTAGAGCCTTAAATACTTCTCCCACCATAAGCTGGTCAGGGGCTTCACCAAAAATCTTAGTAGCCTTGCGCTCATCCTTGCTGTAATCGCTAGGACGTAGGGGTAAACCCTTGATGATACGGTCTTGGGCAGAAGGAAGCAGAGGGTACTCAGTGCGTAGGTATTCACCGTTAGGGTGCCCCATAGGGATAACATCTACGCGACCATTAGTAGCCAAGGCAATCCACACTACTTGGTTCTGTCGTGGGTCTCCACGGTGATCGCCCATAGTTTCAACGTCAAATACAAAAGCATCTTGTAATAGGTAGTACTCAACGAGCTCGGACAGTTGCTCGTCTGTGGTAATAATATTCATCGCTCTCCTGAAAGTAGGTTAGGGAGCCGGTAGAAAGGAGGTAAAACCCGGCTCCCCAACATTAGTGGGACATACTAGTTGCTAGCGGCAATTTCACGTGCTACATCAGAAAGCTCCTGCCTTGACGACATATAAATGGCATCAGAGGTATAAGGCTTAAGAGTCTTGACGTAATCAGCCGTAGCGACTGGATCGATATCCCAATCATCAGCGAGATCGCGCTCCTTTACAGGAACGATTGTGTGAGTAGTCTTGGTACCAGTACCTGACTTACTAACAGCGTAGTAAATGTCTGAGCGGTTAAGCGGCCCAGTCTTAGGATCAGAAGCAAGCTTCTCGATCTGCTTGCAAAGACGAATACCAACAGTCATAAGTTCAAGCTGTGGGCCCTCAGGGTCAGAAAGATTGAGGACAGTAAAAGCAAACTTACGAGATGGAACGCTGCCTACTGCAATTAGTGGATCATCTTCACCGATGCTGATAAAAGACTTCTTACCTGTACGGTTAACCCAATGCTGCATAAATGAGATTGGCTCAGATGAAATGAACTTGATGAGTTGAAGATCCTCATCGAACTTGAAGTCGGTAGCATACTTGCTATTCTTTACAGAAGCTTCCTTGACAGAAGCCCAACCGGTTTGGATAATTGAAGAGTTGTTAGATGAAAAGTCTTCATCCTCTTCAATGAAGAGATCTACATCTTCAGATGTAGTAGTTGGAACTGTGTAAGAGTCTACGTTTGGAACGGAAGACTTTGCACGTAGTGATGATGTGGTCATTAGGATTTTCCTTTGGTCTGTAGGTCGATAGGTCAGTTAACTTCTTGATCGTGAATACGTTTCCAAGTCTCCATAAGTTCTATAGATAAACTTGAGTACTTATTCCAATCAATTCGTGGTGCATCCATAAGTCCGCGGACTTCGAAAGCAGCCACTGTAGCCTCAACAATTGCTCTGGAGTACATTCGCCAACCTGGCTTCTTTACACCATCTACAACTGGCGACTTCAATCTGTAAGGTGCTCGGGGAATATATCCCTTGCGCTCCCAGAGACGGATAGTCACTAGAGGTCTACCTAGTGCATTTGAGAAATCTCCTGCACTAAATAATTCTACCACTTTACCGTTGGGTAAAGTCTTTACCTGAGGTTTTGAATCCCAGGAACCTTCTTCTTTTACTTTAGGTTTCTTAGCCTGAGGATTCAGGGGACGGCGCTTCTTCTTAGAACCAGGGTAGTACTCGTCTAGTTCTGCGATTAAGCGGTCTACTGGATCCTGGTCACTCATGACTTGCTAGGAATGAACGCGTAGGAAACGGATTTAGGGAACATTGAGTCGATCTCCTCTTCTGTGAGAAGGTCTTCATATAGGCAAGCCATAACCTCTGACTCGTCTAGAACAGGTACAAGCTTATAGCAACGGTCTGTCAGACCTTTTTGCTTTAGGATGGCGCGAGCCTTATCCTCATCAAGCTTTTGGGTGACACGGCGTTGGCGCTGTAAGGACTGGAAGCCATCTACTTCTTCTGGAAGTGAATACCAGATATGGCCCTTGTCGTCAGGAGTACCCTCTTTGTCTACAAGGTCAGAAAGCTCTGCCTTAAGTGAGGATTGCTCTTTGGTAAGGTCTTCGATACGACCTCTGAGTTGAACATACTTGCGGACTTTACTAACTACTGGATTGCCCTCTGTAGGCAAATCTCTGTGAATAACTTTTGGCATATTATTTACCCCCCTATTAAATATATTACCACAGATTTCTTACTCCGGCAACACGCCCTTTATGTATTCCTTTAGGGCAGCAATAATGACATCCGTAACTGTACGGCCATCTATCTGAGCCTTGTCTTTGACAGCGGTCCAGAGCTCATCTGATACCCGGACGGTGCGGGTTGGGGTCTTAGGTGCGTTTGGCATAGTGAGATAAGTTTAGACCATACTTTGTTGTAAAAAGGCCTTAAGACTACCTAAGTTTAACTCTATACCTCCAGCATCATCTATGCCTTCTCCGTCCATAATGGCATCAGCTACTGAGTTCTTTTGAAGAAGCATGTCATGTTGACGCTCTTCAATAGACCCCTCCATCAAGAAGTCTTGAATTACGATGGAAGGCCAAGTGCTACTAGCTCTGCGAATGCGACCATTGCGTTGTAGAGCGAGGCCCGCATTCCACGGGAGGTCATAGTTAATGAGTAGATTAGCCTGAGGAAGATCCACCCCGTAGCCACCGGCATCACTAGACACAAGAATACGACAACCTGGATCAGTTTGAAACCAGACCTTAGCAGTCTCTTTAGTCTTTGCATCCATCTCTCCTGTATATCCCGCCGAAGCGTGCTGTAATTGTTTTCTAATCAAGGCAACCATCTGTACGTAGCTAGTAAATATAACTACCTTGTTCTGATCATTCTGGTCTAGGAAGTCATCCACATACTGTTTAAGGGCGGCTAGCTTTGGTGACTTAGACACTTTGTCCAATCTGCCTGCTTCCCTTAGTGCATCTATGTATCCAGAGTTTGAGGTATCAAATAGCTCTGGGCTGTCACACAGCATTCTTAATGCTGTTAGTTTAGACATGATCTTGCCTTTAACAGCGTTGGCAGCTTCGTTCTGTTTATCCCCGGAATAGTGCGAGAATAGGTCAAAGGAGGTGCCATAGCTATCTATCGCGTCCTCTAGGTCAGTTAGGATCTCTCCTGCCACATGGTTATAAAGCTTGACTCCTGCCCTATCAAATGGGACACGGATAGGTTCAGCAAAGATAGTTGTAGGTAGGTAAGGAGCTACGTCTGGATCCTGTTGGCGTTTACGTACGCTGGCCTTAGACATGGTTGTGTTTAGGGTAGGCAGGTTACGGTAACGCTCTACCCCACCAAAGTGGTTGCGAACAATAAAGGTCTTATCAAATAGGTCAAAGCGACCCAGCACTGTAGAGTCTACAAACTGCATGATGCTATAAAGTTCTTCAGGCTTGCCATTCTCAATAGGCGTACCGGTAAGCGCAAACTTAACTGGGCTTCTTAAATCCTTGACGTGCTTAGACCTTTTAGATCTAAATGATTTTATTGCGGTAGCTTCGTCGCAGACGATAAACCCTCTTGCGAGTTTGGATACCCATTCCCAGTCGTTAACAACTTGTTCATAGTTGATAATGACATAGTCAACGAGGGAAGTACCCCAGTCAAGGGCTTCTTGATACTGTTGCTCTCTTTGAGCTTTGGTTCCATCAATGACCAAAGGGTTTGCATCACCACCGGTAAACTTCCTAATCTGTTCGGCCCATTGATACTTCAACGAGGATAGGCAGATTACAATACCAGGTTCCTGGATTTCTTCAAAGTCTTTTAGCTGCTCAATTGCAGCAATAGTAAGAACAGTTTTACCCAGGCCAAGGTCGTAGGCCACAAGCATCTTCTTGCGGTCTACCATGGCCTCTACGGCCTCAACCTGATACGGTAAAAGTGTTCCAGTAAACATTAAAGACGGGCCAACAATCTAGTCTTAACTGAAAACTCTAGGTCTTCAATAGTAGAGTTGTTATGGATATAGGCATCGAACTCCCAGTTATCTAAGTCATGCTCTGATACGTGGGAGTTGACAGCATCTACACCGGCACGCTCTACACGCCAGATTTCTGCCCCAGCTAGTCTAAGTGTGGTAGCTTCATTTTGAAAACGGACATCTGTAATAACGTAGTTGCCTTCATCTGACATGGTTCTAAGAGCTTTGGCTACCCAAATTTCGGTGTCAATAACAGTTCTAGCTCCTACGCCAAGCACTTGAAGCAGCCTACGAACCTCTGGGCTTTTCTTAGCCTCATCCCATCCATCACGGTCTACACGACCACGAAGGTACATAGGTTCACTGGCCACTGTGCTGATAATAGGGTTCAGCTCATAAAGCAAATCCCTAATAGGGTCGGCAAAAGCTACACGTTTAAAGCCACGTTGCTCTACAAGATACTTAGCTACTGTATCTTTACCTGATTGTGCATATCCTGATAGTCCTATAATCATTTTAACCCCTTCTCAATAGTCTGAATGGTGTCGCAGGGATAAGAAACTGCCCATTCCGCCCCAATTGAGCAGCCCGAACAAATAACCTCTCCAACACCAAATAGATGTGGCTTGTGCAATTCCACTACTGCGCGGATGGCTTTAAGATAAACGTACAGTTCTGCAACAATCTCTTGATCGTGGTACCAATCATCCGCCTCGCGGAGTTTGAATAACAACGCATCGTGTGTCATAAAAATGCCGCCTCCCCGAACACCGAATGTTTTGAACCCTCTATACAATAGTGTACCAAATCTTCTGGCATGTCACCAAGATCTTTAAACTCTGTATCTTTATAGTTTAAGAACCAGCACTCCATGCCTTCTTTGCGTGTACGTGTAAGAAGATCTAACGACGCTTTCTTACCCGCGACATCGTTATCCATAGCAAGGATCAGTTTATCTGCTGACTTCATCAACTGGATCTGCTCGTTGCTTACAGACGCACCAAAGGTTGAAACGCCTCCTTGAATTCCCAATGATGCTAGACGTACAGCGTCTAAAGGAGACTCAACTACAATCATAGTTCCTCCCTTGAACCGCTCAATGCCAAACAAAGTCTTAGACTTAGCTACACCGGTAGGACGATTACGGAACAACCTTTGAGTCTGACTCTTCTCCTGCCAACCCATAAGACTAAAGCTCTTAGGATTACGGATAGGTGTGATCCAAGAATTTGTTGCTGGATTCCACTTAACGCCGTAAAGGACGCAGCCCTCTTCAGTAAGACCCCTAGCAGACAATGCCCAATCAGGTGGGGTACTTTCGAAAATCGAAAGTCTGGCCTCACTCATGGATACTGGGACTGGGATAGGAACATAAGAGTTCCTAGCCTCTTCCAGCTGCCTAGCTAGATACTCAAAGTTAACCTCGATATTGTTGCGTAGCCAATCCTTGGCAGCATCAAAGTCTGTATTGCCCCACTGGGTTGTGAACTCCTTGATCTCAGCAACCAAGGTAAGCAGAGTTCCTTTATAGCCACAGGAGAAGCAATGGTGAACTCCGGTCTCTGCATTCATGGACCATGATGGGTTGCTATCTTCCTTGCCTGTGCGCTCTAGGTGCATTGGGCATAGACCAAGAAGCTCATCGCCACGTTGGTTAGTCTCAATGCCAAGAGTTAGTAGGACGCCCTCTACTGAGCCTTCACTGTACATTATTTCCTCCTACATTTTCCGCACACCTTTTCAGGAGCACCGTAAACTATAACAGTCTCGCAATCTGTAGCCCAGTTACCGCAATCGCTACAGTATTCTTTTTTGTCCCCACGCTTACTCATCACGTACCCAACCTGGCTTGTCAGGAAGCGTGGGCGCTGTGGCCTTAGAGCCACAGAGCGCACACTCCATATCTAACATATACATAGAGATTTCGTAATCTTCAAACATTGCCTGCACATTCCAAAGCATGGAGCCGCATATGCAGACATGGGTAGGTTCACCCCGAAGATCAATCACTTCTTTTTCCTTCTAAGGATACGGCGACGCTCACGAGGAGTAGTCCCGCCCCATACGCCCTCAGACTCACGATTAGACAGAGCAAAAGATAAACACTTATCTTTCATCCAGCAATCGTTGCAGATGCTTTTAGCCTGAGCAACATCCGCATCCTCATAGGTATCAGGATAAAAGATGTCAGTGCTGTAGGTTACACATAGTTGAGTCCCATCAAATGGACTGGATATTTGAAAAGGCTGCGTACTCTTCAAAACGACCCTCCTCCCAATCCCACAGTAGATCTGTGGATCCCATACCTGAAATACGACTTGCTGCCACTGTTAGAGAACGAGATGAATCATCATCTTCATCCTGACGTTGTAGAACTAGAACAATGTCTGAGTCCTGCAAGAACGATGAGGTGTAGCCGATAGAATCTGCCGTTACCTTTCCGCCACGCATCTTAGAGCGAAGAGTCTGGGTGCTAACCACAACAGGAATGTTGTAGCGCTGTGCCACACGCTTCATAGAACGAGTAAGACTGCGAAGAGAACGCTCTGATTCTGTTTCGCCGGTTTCCTCATCAAACATAAGATACATACCGTCAACGAACAAAATGTCCGGCTCGTACTTCTCTACCTTTGCACAAAGACCTGTGATAGTTCTAGAGGCTACCGTGTCCGGCATCCAGAAATCATCACGAGCAATACCTAGGTGATCGAGATAACGCTTTTCTTCATCGGATTTAAGAGCTCCCATGATTAAACGCTGGTGTGAGATGTGTGAACGCATTGCATCGTAACGAGTCTTCATCTCACGAGCAGTCATTTCAAAAGACTGGAACATGACACGCTGATTCTCATCCTGAGCTTTGATAGCCATCTGCATTGCAAGCACTGACTTACCAGTCTTAGGAGGTGCCGCGATTGTCCACAGCTGTTGCTTCATAACTCCTGAAGTAATCTTGTCAATGGTGTTAAAGCCAGTAGACAAACCAAGCAAGCCGTTAGGACGTGTCTTGATAGACATGTACTCATCGTAACGCTGTATAGGATCGTCGCTGAGGTTCTCGTCGAGAGACTCACGAACTCCGTCGTTCATCAAGACTTGAGCTGCCTGAACCATGGTCTGTAGAGCGGCATTGTGGTCTTGCTGAGCCACAGCCTGCTGAGCATCTAGAAGTGCATCAATAGTCTTCTGACGCTTTCGGTATTCAATGAGCTGGTCTAGAAGGTAGTCGATATTGTCTTCTACCGCATGCAGAGTATAGGTAGGGAAGTTGTCCTTGAAAGTTACGGCAGTAGGAACCTCGCCGTACTTCTCATTGTGCTTGACAATAAACTTCCACACCTGACGGTTGAGGTCGTTAAAGAACCAATCCTCTTGAACGCCGCACTCAATTAAAGGCTTTATATTTCTATCTCGTATAGCCTTGGATAGCAAACGCTCTTCGTTATTTGCCGCCATATGTTGCCCCCTGTTCTAAATACCAATGACCGTATCGTAGCCCACGATCCGGGATATCAATAACGTGCTTTACTTCTGGACGATAGGGCAGTTCAGCTACAAGATCTGCCACTACGTTGTACGCCTTAGCGTAGTTAAATGGGTTGGTGCCAAGATTATCTAAATCCTCTAGCACCCTATCCATGCTGCTCTGAGGCATCTCAAAGCCAACCAACTCTAGCACGTACTCATAGTTATCTCTGAATCTCCAGAAATGAGATAGCGCTTGCCGATTGTACGTGGTCTCTATATAAGGAACCGATATGCCAAGCACCTTGTTAATCTTAGGCTCTCTAACAAGTAGACAGTCTAAAGTAACCAATACCCGCATAGGGATCTCATTTGATATGTCGCCCCCGCGCATAACTTACAACGCTTCGATCTTGCCGTAGCTAATCAATAGGTTTCTAAACGCTACAGGATCTTCGCTAGCCATGATGCTAGTGTCCCTATCTACGCGGTTAGAGATTTCTACAGGATAGATGCCACCGTTCTTATCCATACGTGTTTGTACAAAACGCGCATGCTTACATGTAGCGCGAGTTTCAAACCCCGGACAGTTGCAACGCAACTTATGTGAAAGGTTATTGACATGCACTTCATGAACCCCTGTGTCAGATAAAAAGATCTGAGTGATCATCCAGTTCAAGGTTTTCTCTTTCTTCATTTGCGGCGGTCCCCACTCTCTGATTCTACAACAACTGATACGAACGCTTCATGGACAAAACTTTCCATAGCTTCACCATACGTAGTTCTCCATTTTGTGATAGGTACGTTTGTAGTTACGATTGTTGGTAAGCCTGCATTGAAGCGTGAACGTAACAACGCATCAAATACATTCTCTGACCAACCGTTTTGAGTTCTGTACTCTTTGCCTAAATCATCTAAGACAAAAAGCGGAATGGAGTACTTTGCATCTCCGTAGATCTGATCCATCAGCTCCTTGGTCTCCTTGTCACCCCACGACTCTTTCTCTAGGCGGAGGAACTTTGGATAGTCCAAGAAGATCCCCGCTACGCTGGAAGAAAAGGGCATGGTCCTAATAAGGCTTTGAAGGGCCACAGAAGCCATTGTAGTCTTGCCGTGACCTGGTTCCCCTACCAATAGGAGTCCAAGGCCGCTAGAGGGGCTTCCAGGGCTTTTAATGACCATTCCAGACTGGACTGTACTGACCCAACTTTCGGCCACGGTCTTGGCCTTGGAATCGTCCAGGTCTGAGAACTCCATACCCAAGGTCTTCATGGGTACCTGAGCACGGACTAGAGCGTGCCTAACTGTAGGCGACTCTTTGGTGACATCGTACATTACTTACCCCCTCCTAGTAGTTTGAGCATCTTAGCCTGATGAGCCAGAAAGGCTTCATCTTCGTAGACAACCTTTTCCTCTGTAAGCTTCTTGCCTTCTACGCTCTGATAGAAACCAATGAACCTACGCCACAGAGGAGCTCCGATGCCTGCGTCGTTTAGATTGCGAGGATCATCAAAGAACATTCTGATTGCCGCTAGCATGTGAGTTCTAGTAGCGCCCTTCTTAATCATCTGATTAATCCAGATAGCTAACTGCTGTGTGTTCAACTGCATCGTAAGTTCACCCGCGGTGCTGTCGTTAAGCAGCGAGGCAAACTCTGAGACTAGGTCCTTTGTGTTCCAGTCTTCCTCAGGCTTATTCCTGCGATGCTCTAGTGGAGCTGTGGTGAACCCCTTGCCTGCGTACTTAGCCTTACGCATAGCAGCCTTGTCTTCAATCTTGCCTACGGCTCCAGTAGCCTCTTCCGCCTCACGCATAATCTTAACCCTACGCATTTGAGACTTACTGTGGAACTCACCGTCAGCGGTTTCTTCTCCATCAAGATCCCACGGCATTTCAACTCCTTCCTCAGTCGAGGATGAAATCCTCGATATAGTAGAACTACGTAGTAGTTCTACTATAGGATATATATCTGTAGTATTACTATTAATAGTTGATTGACTATAGACAGACAAGAGCCCTGAAAATCCGTTGTCGGTCTGACCAGGGCTTTTACCATTTTCCTGCGTAAAAGCAGGTTTTTCACCGAGTACTGAAAATCCGGTGTCGGTGCCCAACATTTTTCTAGTCCCTTCTGTAAATTTTATATAGCTGCTCCACTTACCGTTGACTTGTTCTCGGGTAGTGATGACATAGCCTGCCTTACGAAGTTCGTTTATGGCAGCCTGAATAGCGTCACGCCCCTCAGGCATGACGGCAGACATTTCATCGGCTGATACTGGACGACCCAGTTCAGCATAGTACGCAAAGATTCCCTTAGCCCGTGCAGACAGGTAAGGGTTCGAATACGGTGATCTCATATTGCCCCCTCTTTAAATAGTCTACCTCGGCGGTATGCGGTTTGGCAAATTCCCCTTAGGCAGTCCCGTAAAGATCTTTTCTACAAGCAAAGACAATGTAAGCCCTATGAAGGTAGATGCAAGTATGTACGGGAATAGAAACCTCAATCTTACGATGAGGGTTAGACAAAATATAACGCTGAGTACAATAGCTAATAACCCCCGCCATTTACCAACAGAGATTAAGAATGCCTCAACAGCAGATAGTATGCAAGCTGTTGCCAGTGCCGAAATTAATATAGTGTCCATATAAAGACTCTACCACAGATTACTGGCGGAACACAACTCGGTCAATATCAAAGGTTTGACCTGAAGCAAAAGAGGTAGGAGCGCAGGTTACAGTTACGATTGCGTAAGCAGATCCTACGATACTTCCTACCGGATGTGTAACAGACATAAAGCCCCAACGAGTAGTCAAGGTAATGCTGCTGCTAGTTGTGCCTGTATAGATAACGTTGTTGTTAGCGTCGTAGAACACGGTGGTAAAAGTGTAGGTTCCAGCGCTACCTGTTTCAGGGCGGATAGCTACAGAGCTGTAGAAGCTTGCATTAGGTGTGATGTAGATTTTACCTGTGCTGATTCCAAAGTTAGCTGTTCCGTTAACAGTAGTTACCTTGCAGTACCCTTGACCGTGCGAAGTGTTGTCTCCAAATACAGAGCCTCGGTTCACAGACCGGGATAGAGTTGCGTTGTTACCTACCCAGTAGCCAAGATCCTTCTCAAAGGATGCAGAAGGAATAAGTGACTCAGTAAGTTCCTGGTAACCTGTATCTCCAATACCTGTCTTAATTGCTGTAGTAGATCCCATAGGAGCAACAAGTGGGAGGGTAGCCTTCAAACGGGTTGTCTTAAGGTTGTAGTTGTAGAGGTAGTTTCCCTTTCCTCCACCAGCGGCCTCACCTTGGTAAGCATAGATGTATTTACCTGATGTAAGCGGGTTGTTTAGAGCCACAATAGATGTGCCGCTAGAAGATACAAATGGGCTGACCCTACGGCCATACTCTGCTTGAGCACCATCAATATGGAAGTATGTTCCGTTGTTTGATGACACTGTAAATGTAGCGCTTGTTTGACCGGCAATTAAATGGGTGGTTACAGCAACTCTTGTCCATACTCCAGCGTTAGCAGCAGAAACTATGAACGTGGCGGTTCCAGAACTGTTAGGGCCAGTAAGAGTGTAGGTTCCTGCGGGTCCTCGAACGTAAGCAGAGAAGGTAAAGTCTTCTCCACCAAGCGCTGCCCAAGGAAGATACGCAACAGCTGCCACAGATTGTGTAGTTCCATAAGCTACCTTAAGGAAGTATGTTCCATCATAGGCAGTTGTATAACCGTTGTCAGAAGATACCCTACTAATTGTGGTTCCTGTTATAGCAGACCAATCAGTAGTGTTGGTTTCAAGCGATGGGTTAGACATGTAGTTAAACATGTTCCTAATTTCCCAGCGGCAATTGTTAATGTTGTAATATGTCTGGCTATTAGGGTTGGTAGGATCAATTCCACCAGAGCCTGAGAAGTATCGGCTAGGGGTTAATGACTCCTCTAACAACGCCCCATCTAACCAGAACTTTGTTCCAACAGAGGCGCCTGCAAATGAGATGGTTACCTTAGCTAAAGGCCATCCAGAGTCTTTTGTATAAGGCGGCACTACTGCTGTTACATAGATCTGTTGAGTCGCTGTAGTAGATAATGTGAGAGCCGATGATGTAGCTGAGTAAACGGTAGTAGGGTAGTAACGACCGTTACTATCAGAGAGTACGGTAGCCTGGGTTGTAGTATTAGCTTGGCTAGAGAATTCAATCATGACAGTAGCGTTCAAAGCGGCACTGCCCATAACATATCCGCTAAAGGTAACAGTACTTCCCGGATCAACAGCATTCCAGTCAGATACAAAAGAGGCTGTTCCAGATACCGTAGAGGTTAATAGTGCGGCAGAGGTTCCGTGCACTACCGCGGCGGAAGTTCCACTATCAATGCTAAGAGTTCCGTTATACCCCGACCAACCGGTAAGTCCGTATTCAAAGTCTGGGTTAGACATGTAGTTTTCTTTTTGCCCGCGAACGTTTACACGAACACGTCGAGCATCTTCATACTCAAAGCTCTTTGTGTACTCCGCTAATTGGAAGTAATCAAATAGGTAGCTGCTAGAAGATGAAGAGCTTGGTGTGACAGTGATAATGATGGTGGCAAAGAAAGCGTTAACCGGAGCGAGCTGACCGTTTCTACCTGAGTCAGACTTGCTAGTAAACTCTTGCCACGAGGTGGTGGTAGTTGTAGCGGTAGGCGCAGAGGTTGTTGAAATAGTGTTGTAGAAGCGATCTTTCCATGTAATAGTTGTGGAAACTGTGGCAGCATTGTTTAGGTGCTCAACCCACCCACTAAATACATATCGAGTATTGCCCGTAATAGGAACAGGAACAGATCCGGTTATAGTTACAGGTGTAGTAGAAGTTGTTGTTAGCTTGCCATAACCCACTTGTCTAGGCAAGTTTGTAAGATCATAGAGAACTCCGGTAGGAGGCTGTGGGGTTGTTGGGGCCGTAGGATATGCTGCTGAAACCCATGTACCAGAAGAAGCTGTCCAGGTTCCCACACTTTCTTCAAAAGAAGAATCGTTATAGTCTAGAAGCAGGTTGTGACCAATAGTTACTTGATTGTTCCAGTGAGTAAGTCCGTTGGTATAGATGTTGATACCGGCGGCAGTGCCTCGATACTTACCGATATAGTAACCCAAGGAAGTTAAGCTACGGTTGTAGCTGTCGCCCAAAGAAATTTCATAGTTAAAACCAAAGTCGGTTACTCTTTTATTTGCAATAGCTACTGGGATATAGTTGTTGTCAGAAACCCTAGTAAGAAGATTTGTTTCTGCCCTGAACATATCATATACAAGAGAAAAAGCATAAAGAGTTTGCTCTAAACTATTATCACTGTTTGCTTCACCTTCAGCATCACCTGCAACGCCGTTATCGTTCAACCATGCTCTAGGCACCCAAGAAGAAAGTCTTGCAAGTGTATCTGTTTGACCTAACAAAATTACTCTGCTAGAACCACAGTTAATCCACACGCCGGTTCCACCGCTTGAGACTGTCCCTGTAAATACCCAAAGAGTATAGGTTACTTCTTTTCCAATGTTTACATAGTCAATATCTGTAGCGGTTAACTGGAAGGAAGCAGACGACCCACCATAGACACCGCCTGTAACATATACAGCATCTTCAGGATTATCAACCACCCCAACATAGCTTTTAGTAAGTTTCCAGTACCAGCTGCTTCCCACAGTGCCGTCAGCAGGGTCGGTAGTAAATCTGGACCATGATAGGTTTACAGTGTTGTAGTCATATGAAAATGCAGTTAGCCCAGAGTTATAGTAGACGTTTACCGAAGTAGTTTCGCCGTACTTAAACCCAGAACCATATCTACTGGTACCGTACTTAGTCATTTATTACTCCTTAGATGCCACCAGTAGCAGTGATAATCAACGCGTTATTTGTTAAGAATGGGATTTGATTTGCGGCCAGTGTAATATCCGCAGCAGTTGAACCGTTGTTTATATTTAACTGGGTTACGCTTACATTTGTAATAGCTGGAGAAGCTTTATACACAGTATTGATTACAGATGCCAACGTAACAGCGTCCCCAAATACATTATTATCGTAGTAGAACAAGCCGCCAGCACCGAGCATAGCCTGATATACAGCAAGCTTAGCATCAGCATTCTTATATGTAGATTGAACTGTAACGGTTAGGCTTAGGTATATTGGAACATATACAGGAGGCAATACCGTCAAGCTAACGCCCGCTGGAATCTTATCTGACATGTACTGAGTTACTGCAGGAGTCAAGGTACCGGTAAAGTTAGCAGTAGGGGTAAGATCTACCACATACCCGCCATTAGTATTTGTATTGTTACCGGCAGCTAAGGCGTTAGTGATGGTAAATGAGGTTGTTGTAGGAACGGTAGCAATTGTGGCATTGCTTAGGTTGTAACCTACTGGAGTAAGACCGGAGATGTTTACACTATCACCAACCGCAAATCCATGAGCTGAGGTTGTTGTATATGTGATTGTAGTTCCGGTGCTAACTGCAGCAGAGGTTGTAGACACTAATGTGGCCTGAGGATAACCCGGAGTAGCTGAGTTATCGTTTTGTGGCTGAATGTATAAATTAACCGCTGAGTAAACAGATGCGGTAGCTTTTGCTTTTCCTACTTGTGGAGTCATCAATGCTAGGTTTGCATAGTCAGCTAAAGTCACAGCACGTCCTCTAGTAAACAGGGCGGCTTTAATCTTGGCACGTAGTTGAGACATGTTGTCAGGATCGGCTCCTCCCGTAGCAGGAAGAGAGTTGCTAACAGAAAGATAGGTAACCACTTGTGGGTCCAGGTTTCCTGGAACAAATGTCAATTCAGTGATGGAGTTAGACTTAATGTTTCCTGCAACTCCTACGCTTACTCGGTATGTTGCACTGATAAGCTGGCCGTTGGCTGGGATAGCTCCGTTTACACCGTCACCAAAAACAATGTTGGTAGTTCCATCTTCATTCTTTGATGTGGTAAACACAGAGTCGGTGCTTCCCCATTCAAGAAGAGAGTCCACATATGACCATTGAGTAAACGCCGCACTCTGACCTACATAGGCAATCAAAGAACTATCAATGATGTTAGGGTCTAAGACGGTGTATGACTGGTTAGTAGTTCCATCAGAGTTGCCCAGGTTAACGGGCAAAGCCTTATTATAGGTGCTGTCAATAAGGTCAGGGCGATCCGTATTAACTGTCTTGCCTTCAAGAGCTGCCAAGGTAGTTGAGGCACCGGCTGCAAGGCCTGTATAAGACTGTGTGGTCTCAAAGTAAACCTGGGTATATGGGCCGTATGATAGTGGGGCCATCACCTGGGTTCCAACTGGGATGTCAATAGAGTTAACGCTGTTGTTGGTAAAGGTTACGCTGATAGACGCAGGCGTTGGACCGGATGGTTTATAGTCAACAAGGTTTGCAAAGTTAAGAAGGGTATTGGTTTGGACTGCAGTATCTACTGTGGTCTCATTTGCAACCCTATCAATATAGTGAGACATGATGTCTCCCATGTATGAGAATGCTTCTACCAAAACGTTACCCAAATCAGAGTAGTCTGTAGGGTCCCAGGTGTAACCTGAGGTGGTAGTCCTAGCGCCAATAAGGGCAATAAGATCTGTTTTAAGAGAGTCAAAATCTCTAGAGGTATAGTCGATTGAGTATGTCATTCTTATCCCTTTATGGTTCCGTCAGTAGATAGTGTTGCTAAGTTAATAGGTAAAGAAGCCGTAGTGTTGTCTGGAAGTATAAGGTTAACCTTTACGCTTTCTACGCCAGAATTATTATCAAAGATAAATTCAACACTGCTTACTTTTATTTGGGGCAGCCATACAGCCACAGAGCTTCTTATAGCGGACTCGATAGCAACCCTGGCGTTACCATCATGTTCAAAAAAGGATTTGCTCCAGTCGACCCCGTAAGAGGGAAGCATAGGGCGTTGACCAATATTTGTAGACAAAAGAGTAAGCGCTCTGTCTAAGTATATCTTAGCACTATCGGTAGTTGTAGCTACAACTCCAGACGGGCTATAGGTATATGGCCATGAAATAGCGACTTGTGTAGTCATCCTTGTACTCCCATCCATACAGGTTTGTCAGGATCCCCACCAATAAACATGACCCAAATAAGCTGGCCTATGGCTGGGACGGTTCTATGAAAAGTGTGCTCGGGGGTAGTAGGGTTGACTGTATCGCTGCTTACGGTGCCGGTCTGACTAGGAGCAGTAGTGCCGTTAGCATACTTGCTGGCTTCAAGTGAGTCTGACCCTGTTTGAGTGGTAGTAGTTATTGTAGAGATGTTTTGTGGGCTGGTCTTAAGCATGCTCTTCGTGGTTGGTACGTGAGCGTGGTTTAGCTGGTACGAAGAGTTCTTTGCTACAACAGTAAGGGCAGGTATAGTTACTGTACCCCCCAGCGACCCTGATGTTGTAGTGCTTTGAGTAGTGAGCATGTTGGCAATATCAGAGGCTAGATGAGCTTTATGGTCAGGATGGTATGAAGTGTCCGTTACAGGAAAGCATCCAGGAACCCAGTTAGTGATCTGGGTAGAAGTTGTCTGGTGAATCTGAAGTTTTAAAGCTCCTCTGCCTAGAGGATCCTTGTTATCTACAACGGTAGCAGAATAGATTCCAGGCATGCGTAGACGACCCTGAGGGTCAAACCCATACTCGGTCTCTATCATTTTACCGAACCTTTCTTCTTCTTAGATTTATATTGTACCTTAAGTTTTGCTACGCTTGCTTTAGGAGGAGCAATAACCAAGGTTGATTTTGGCACAGTAGGTACCCCTACAGGAGAAGGAGTATTGACTGCCGTAGATGGGGTAGTTCCAGTATTAAGATCAAATGAATTTGCATTAGGAGATGTCTGCGCATTAACAATCACCACATCTTGTTGAACAAGAGCCTGGCCTGAAAGCTCTGCTTGAACATCCCTAGTTCTAGAAAAGGCAGAGGCATTTGGGTTTGTATCCCCAAGCAAATCCGTTCCAACCTCAAGCATCACCATGTAGTTAGCTGGCGAACCACCAAACACGTGAACGGCAGAAAGAATGGTCCAGTATCCCGACATGCCGTTTGGCAGCCCATCAAGATAGATAGGGTCGTATGGTCGTAGATCAGGAGTGCCTACAACCGTAACGCTAGCCCTGTGCTGCCACTTGTGGTTTTCAGAGTAGCCGTCAGCAATCTGCTTGGATTCAGCTAAGCTGTTTGAAGAGTCTTGTACATGGTGTTTTTTAAAGATAGCTTGTGCAGCAGTAGATGAATCATTAGAAAAGTTAGTCATTTGAGGAAGTACCCCGGAGATGGTGTGACAACTCCCTTTGTTCCCTTTTTAGAAGGAGTATAGGCATGTTTAGTTTTAATAACCGTGCCTGTGTTTTTGTTTACTCCGGTAATAACTCGGTCAACACGAACGCCAGCTTCAGGGGCTTGGTCTGAAATATGCGGCTCAAAATGAGTTATTGTTCCAAGAGCACGAACAGCAGGCACTACTACTCCGCCTACCTCATTAGATACATAAATAAAATAAGCAGCAGAGTTTTTTAACGACTGGTAGATCTTATCTTTAGACATGTAGAACAGAGTCGTGTTCTCTGCTCTGAGGGCAAACCCGCTTTGCTTAGCAAGCCTGCGAAGAACTTGCCAGTCACTTTGACCTGCCTGTACAACAGTATCTCTTACTCGTGGATCACGCTGAGTAACGGCGGTAAAGCCGTGCTTTGCACAGATTCGGGTAACTACCTGATCTGAAGTTAAGTTCTTATAGATAGATTGATCTGTATCTTTAAATACCCAGCTAGCTCCAATACATACCACGTCAGTGTTTCCGCCCTGCATGCCGTTGTTCTGATAGGCGTGGTTTATATAGCCATACCAAGTAGTCTTACTTTTATCACCGCCAGTGATAGTAAAGATAACAGGATCTCCTCCAGCAAGGGCACTTCTTTTAAGAAGTGGGGTGCCTTTAAAATGGAGAACTAACCTATCGTGGGACTCCATGTCTTGATGTAGCTCAGCGCCGACCAAGATAAGGTCCATATCAGGAGCCTTAGGAAAGGCTACTGTAAAAGAACTTCCTGCCGTATCCGCTATCCAGGCAAAAGTTTTAAAGGTATTAACAAGATTAGTTTCCATAAGGGATCCTAATTACAGTTCCAGGAACAATATCAAATGGATCTAATATCTCCGGGTTAATGTCTGTGATTTCCCACCAAAACTTAGTACCAATATTAAACCTGTTAGCAACCAAAGAAAGCTCATCTGAAGACTTCCATGTGTAAGTAATGTACTTAATATTAATCCCAGAAGGAAACGACCTGTACACAGAAATCTTAGGCTCATTTGTTACAGGATCAATAGTCTGAGATAGTGGTCCGTCGTAGTACCTAGATACGCGTTCTATCATAGTGTGCCTCCAGTAGGCTTACCAGTACCTGTAGTGTTTGAAGTGGTTGTAGAGGTCAAGCTAGAAGCAAGACCGCCTTTAGCACTATATAGGTCATTAAAGCTGGTTCCTGCTGCTTTATCTGTCCATACTGCAGGGTAACGATTAAAGGATATATCTACTACGCTGAACATAGGAATCATGTCAAGGGTAAATACTCTATGGTATACGGTGATAGATGCTACCGATCCAAAGTAACGTAGATTATCGTTTAGATATAGCCAGCAAGGGGTAGCCGTTGTATAGCCAAAGTCTGAGGTTGGTCCCTTATAAGAATTACCAAACAACAAAGAGTTCTCAATAGGATCGCCATTTATAACACGATAAAGGTATTCAATATCGTATTCAGTACCTCTTTTTAGAATGCCCTGAATAGCATTGTTGCTAATCTCATACCCGTATTGTTTTGTTAAAGAAGGTAGATTTGCCGGTCCTTTAGGAGTTGAATAGTCTCTTAAGTACTGCATATCAGGAATACGATTAAAGTACAGTTCAATATTTACTTGCTGGTTTCCTGCTAGCAAGTTTGCAGGATCCTTAGATCCCAAGGTAAAATCAATTTGATTATTAGAAGATGTACTGTACTGGATAGCCGTTGGATTGTACATAAACCTAAAGCCCCAAAGCTTACTCCCTGTATTTCCAGCAGTCCCCAAAGCAAGGTTATCTGGGTTTGTATTTAAAGAAGCAGCGGTATTTACGTCCTGTATAAGCCTGCCAAGACCTTGAGTTCTTGGGCTTTCTCCCGTATACCCAATAAGCATATTTCCAATAGGGCTGGTGTAGTTTGGGCTGTAGAATGCGGCAGGGTCGCTAATTATAGGGGCCCCAGCAGCAGCAGATTGATCTGCGTATGTAATCATTCTTTGACCAAATGAAACATCTCTTGCATCAATGTGTGGAGGAGGATTGTATCTTTCCTCGTCAGTAGGTGCTACTGTAGGGGTGTAATCTCCCCCCGCATTTGTTGATGTGGTCCCTGCCCCACAGTTAGCTAGCACAGCTAATCTAGCTTTTGAATACCATGCTGTTAGCTTTGGCCCATAGTTGGTGCTTCCGCCTTTTGTGCTTTCTACCCTGGCCTCAGTAAAGGTATCTAGCTGTTTAATAGATGTGCCGTTTAAATTAGAGGCATAAACAATAACTTTATATTTACCACTATATGCAGTAGCGGCGGTACTGCTTGCAGGAATGCCCTGGATATAAAAACCTAACCAAGAAGGAGCATTAAGACCGGTAGCAAGCCCACAAAAATCATAGATCGCAGAGCCAATAAGAGGCCAACCACCAATAGTGAATGTTCCTGTTAGTTTTAATCTAAGAGCATCTGGCTCAGCGGGGGTAATTCTTCTATCACTTACGTTAAAATAAGGTACGGTTGTATCTGCAGCTGACGGAATCTGTGTAGCACTGTTAGTATCTAACCAGCCTGTGTTGTTAGAAGCGTTGTAATTATTAATGATCTTACCGCTAAAAGTAACGCCCGGGTTCATAGTGAACCCAGCAGCTTTTGGAGAGACAGATAGTTTAAAAGTATCTCCATTGTTGTTTATAGGGCACATGTAGGTATACTTTGCAACAAGAGGATCAACATACTTTTTTACTGCTGGGTTGCCAGGATTTATCTTTCCAATGTAATTATATGCAGGTTTTCCTACACCAGTATCACCATAGCTTCCATTAGGCCATAGCTCTCCACTAACCGCGCAAGTAATTGTGAAGTTGTCCACAATGTTTAAGTTTCCTAAAACTGTGCCTGTAGTGCCGCTATTAATCATGATGTCTGTAATGTTTGTCTGACCGTGATCTTTAGAACCTAACCAGTATACGGTTGGGTTTTGCGGTACACCGCTAGTTGGAGTAAAGGTTCCTGCACCGTATGGGGCTGCAGAGGTGTCCTTAACAACCATATAAAATCTAACATTGTACACAACTGAAAAGTCAGGCTCAATTGTAGTTGTGTGTGGGGTTTTATTTAACGTGTCTCCTGTTCTATAAACTCCGTTATTTTCTAAATAATCGCCAACAAGGTTAGGCCATAGCTCAGTATTCTCATAGCTTTGTGCGGCTGAATCAGTGATGTCTTCAGCAAGGGCGGCCTTATTCCAGTCAATGTATGACGATACAGTATATACATACTCATATGTAAGACTCATTATAATCCACTTCCAATACTACTTAATGCATAAGGGCTCTTAGATAGTTCTGCCTTTAACCTGTTAGCAACTACATGCACAAGACGTTCAGTCTCAGGAACTGAAGCGTTTTGAATAGTAACAGACATGCTTAGGTTAATATTAGCAGACGAAGATCCAGAGCTGCTCAAAGATCCAAGGTTAACCGTAGAGGCTGGGCCTCCACGACCTACAGTCCCTACGTTCATTCCATTGCTAGGCCCACCATAGCCTGGAATATGTGTACCCCACGGTGAGTGATCCACAGCCTTTAGTACAGAAGCTGTGTCATCTCCCTTTGTAAGAGCAGATAGGATAGCTCCGTATCTTCCATTTTTAAGAGTTTGAATTGTAGCTGTGTATCCTTGATCCCAGTTAAGGTAGGACTTGACGCCTTCCTTGTTCATATTGGTAGCGCCATTGGCTGGTTGGGTTGTATTAAGTGGGTTGTAGTGGGCTGAGTTGTGCCACTGCCCGCCTTCCCAAGCAGCCCAAGTTGTGAGGGCAGCAATGTTCTGCTTAGTAAGCGGCTTTCCAAGCTTAGTAAGCAAGGTCTTAGCCCACTGCTGTGAGCTTCCTGTTCCTAGAATAACTCCAGGAGTAACAGATGTTTTACCCTTAACAAAGGAAAGGGCTTTTCCATTGCCAAGGTTGTGAGCAACAGTGTTTCCAAACATATTGATAGCAGAGCTACTAGAAGAACTTCCTAGTGAAGCAATGCTTGATGTTATATCTGAGCTGGACAACCCACTTAGATCTCCCACAAGAGCCGCATAGCTTGAGCCCTTATTAGTAATATAGTTAGCGTGACCGGCTTTTGATGAGGATTGGTTAGCTGAGGTAGTTTGGGAGGTGGCGTTTGTGGCTGTGCCTGCACCCATAACATACTGAGTACTGTTTACTTTCTTACCGTTTTGTAATACTTCAAAGTGAAGGTGAGGTCCGGTAGAGTGTCCGGTAGATCCAGACTTAGCAATAACATCTCCAGCCGTTACTTTTTGCCCACGGGTAGTTGAGATGCTTTGTAGGTGAGCGTAGCGGGTTGCTGTACCATCATTGTGAGTTACCTGAACCCAGTTACCGTAGCCATTAGCTTCGTTTCCAATAATAGATACAACACCGTCTTTAAAAGACTTAATAGGAGTACCTAAATTAACACCGAAGTCTGTTCCTGGATGTCCGTTATGTCCGTATTGTTGTGTAATAGGTGTGCCTTGAGGAACAGGAAGAATACCGTTAGTGGAGGATGGTGCTGGGCCGCCTGTACCAAACCCACCATAGTTACGAGGCCCACCCACTGCAACGATGGCATCCTCTGCTACAGGTAGCGCATCTGCTGCAAGCCACCCACCAATACGAGAAAGGATGCTCTTTCCAGCAGTACGAAGTGCGGCGCTTCCACCGGCTTTTTCTAAAAGTTTTGGAGCATATTTACTTACTGCTTTATAAGCAAGGTAGTCTTTACCAATACTTGCTGCTGTACTTCCTAGGCTGCTTATTGTGCCGCCAACCCCGCCCGTATTAGGGAAGGTTTGTAGCGCTCCTTTGAGCGTCATAAAGGCTTCAGTAACAGGGCCAAGAACATTAAGTAGGTCAGCAAACCCGCTTGTTAGATCGGCATTAGTCCTTTGAGCAACGTTATACCCGCCCACAAGACCTTGCTCTGTAGATTGAAGTATCTTAGCCTGCGCAGAAGATGCGCGGAAGTTAGAACGAATAGGGCTGCTCTCATCTACACCCATAAGGTTAAGCATTTGGTTTGGATCTTTACTCTTCATAGCGCTGCTAAATGCAGAGGCAGAAGAGGCAGAAGCTCTGGCTACAATACCAGATTGAATCAAAGCAATAAGATTAGGATCGCCATTTGCGATCATTGAGATATCAGCATAGCCTTTACTGCTGGTATTGTATACCGTAGCGGCTTGCTCTTTAGTGATCTTACGGCCACCGTACATGAAGTTATAGACCTGATTAATAATCTGGTCCATAGGCTTTAGGTTGCCCTTAGAGTCACGAATGTTTACGCCCATGCGTAAGAAGTTCATGCCGTTCATTGCGCCAGCAGCACCCGCGGCCTGCTGGTTTGACATGCCAGACATAGCGCTCATGCCAGCAAGCTGACCCATAATAGTCTGAGAGCTTGCAGAGTTGGCAGAGTATCCGCTGTAGAACAAAGCTTGAGCAGCTAACGTGCCGCCCATAGCGCTTGTAGCTCCGCCACCAATAGCAGCGTTAGATTGTGTGATTGCTTGGCGAGAAGACATGCCGCTAAGTCCAGCAAAGGAATCAGCCGCAATTCTTTGTGTGACAGCTGCCATAGTGCTCGGTGTTGCGTTATACGCAAACCATCCAGCAAACATAGCTGCGCCGGCTACTGCTTGTCCTTTAGTAACTGAGGCTAAACCAAGGCGGCCTGAGCCAGGCTTATCTTTAGCCATGCCCTTTGTAGCGTTCTCTGTTTCTTTAAGGGTGTCTAACCACTTCTTAGAGATAACGTCTACATACTTCTCGACCTCTTTGAACAGGCGAAGCATCTCTTTGGGGAAATCCTCAAAGAGAGCCTTGCCATTAACACTAGGTAGTTTTGCCCCATCAGAGGAGATACCTAAATTGTCGCTCAGTTAAATCACCGCCTTGGTCTATTCCTAAACTTTTCTAACCACATAAGTCGTTCTCTATTATTTAGAGAACGTATATCTTCTAAAGTCCACCCTGGAAAACCTATTGAGATGTACTCATAGGCTTCCATCAAGAGTGGGTAGTCAATCTCGTTCTTAAAACAAGCCCGCTAAAGTTAGCGGAAGCGGTACCTCCGTGCCGCAAGACTGACATTCTTTCTTGATATCTCCGAGTTGTGGTCCAGGATTTCGACTTGTGATCTCACTGAGCAAAGCCCTACGGTCCTTAAGACCTAGGTTTCTAACTACGGCTTGGTCAATGACCTCTACGCCGTTAATAGACTTAACACAGTTCTTTAGCAGAATTGTATCCAATTCAGCTGAGGTTTTGTCAGTAGAGTTAATCATTTCTTTTTGAGTGGTTCCTGTAGGAAGTACTACGGACACCTCTCCGATATTGCACTTTACCGTGAACTGACGGTCACCTTCAAGTGCCTTTACCTTTACATCCTTGTCCAGATCAATATCAAAGACCTGCTCAAGACCGCATGATCCACACGCGGCTGGGCCGACCTGCACCTCTGAACCAAAAGTTATCTTACGGATAGCCAAGAGAATCATCTCTCGGTCTCCAGCGTAGAGGGCGTCTAAGAGATCCTTAGTAGCCGGCTCATCGCCAATCTTAACTGTGGCCCTATCTAAGATAGTTAATAGAGCCTTGCCGATATTGCCCACCTTTGCAACAGCTTCCTCATCAGCACCTGTAAGCTCACGAACCTCGGCAGTGGAGATAAGTCCACTGAAAGGATCATAGAGCCCACCAGGTAATGCAACCTCTGGAGAAGGAGGCAACTTTATTTCCGGCTTTACGGCCGCAACAGTTGCCTCCTGCTCAGACATTGCTTTCTGCGCAAGCTTGTTCATTAGCGCAGGATCTTGTTCCGCAGTTATAGTCGTTGTATTAGTCATATTGTTTTCCTTATATGTTAGTTATTAGCCGTTAGAGATTGCTGGGGCTGTTCCTGCTAATGTGTAGTTAGTTGCGTACGATACGTCCCAACCTTCATGGACGATTGTCATCTCTTCAACCATGAGGCTGTTTGAACCAGCATCTAGGCCAGAGTATGACAAGCTTGTGATCCATGCACGGTAGATACGGAATCGTAGCGAGGTGTGCTGATCAACAGGTGTAGGTGCAACTGTACCTGTTGCAGCACCGTTTAGGTTAATTGTCTGTCCATTTGTAGCCTGTGGGTTTGGATGGCTAAGAACCTGGATATCAATGTTGCAACGGAATCCTCCGCCTACGCCAGAAGCAGCACCTGTAGAGGTAGGTGTTCCTGTAGTAAGAACTGAGAATAGTCGCTTCATCCAAAGAGCGTTGTCGCCTTGTCCCAACATGACACCCTTAGAGAGGGTGATTGGGGTGAAAGCAGACTGTCCTGGAATCTGGTGGACGTTGGTGTTATATCCACCTTCACGGTAAGCAATAGCTTCTGTAGCTACGCTTAGACCGGAAACAGATACAAACCCCATCTTTCCAAAGTTTGTTCCATAAGTAGCGACCTCTGAACCGCTCTCTGTAGGAGTAAAGGTCACTAAGAACTTAAAGTTACGTACTGGATCAGTAAGTAAGCTGCTAAGTGAATTAGTTACTGGTGTTGTCATTTTTATCTATCTCCTTACGCCGAGGCGCTTCCGGTTAGCTGTGACAAGGTGATCACAACGAACTCTGCTGGGTATTGTAGGGCAACTCCAATTTGGATATTAACAATACCGGCTTGGATATCGCTAAAGCTTGTTGTTGTTGCATCACACTTAACGTAGTAGGCCTGTGAAGGAGAGCTACCGCGTAGTCCTCCGCTGTTCCAGTAGTTAAATAGGAACGAACCTAAAACGGTCTGTAGCTTGTTCCATAGAATGGAATCATTGTTCTCAAATACAGCGAACTGAGAAAGGTTGTTCATCTGCTTTTCGATGTAGATAAGAGAACGACGGATGTTGATATAACGGTTATTTGGGCTACCGTCCAAAGTACGTCCACCCATGATTACAATTCCTGCACCAGGTGCCTGACGAATTGTGTTAACAGGGTCAATAGAGGTGTTCAAAGCATCGAGCTCAGCATTGGTAAAGCTGTGCTCTGTAGAGACTGCAAGAGCAATCTTGTTGAGCAAACCAGCTGGAGTCTTTGCTGGACCACGTGAAGCATCTGTTGCTAGATATTGTCCAACAACTGCAGCTCCTGGAGCCTGAAGACGGGTTGCACCCTGGATCTTAGTTGGATCTGGGATGTTAATCCATGGCCAGTAAGCAGCCGCAATGTTGCCTGAAGTAGCGCCTGCAGCCAAGAGAGCTGTAGATGTAACGGCACCCTGTGCCAAAGCAGCGTTTGCAATCTGGGAAGGTGTGTCAACTACTACAAAGCAGTCAGTACGTCCTGCAGCGTAGATCATTGCGTCTGCGTGCATCTGATAGGTGTCAGCTGCCAAGGTGCGATATGGAGCATCTGCTGCATATAGAACCAGCGCGTTGTTAACGCTATCAAAGTTAGACCAACCATTCTTGTAGTCTAGAACTACCGGTGTTGTACCGTCTAGGCCACCAGAGAAGCTTGTAGCTGTGGTTGCTGATGTAGTAGGCGCATAGATAGCTGTTCCATTAGTTACTGTGTTGTTTGATGCCAAAGCAGCAGTAACGATTGATGAGTAAGAGTTGATTACTGCAATGAAGTAGTTGCTATCTGAAGCAGTCATGCTTAAGTCAGAGTAACGCTCTACTGTAGAAGTAGAAGACTGTCCGTTTTGTACTACTGTGTAGAAAATGGATAGGTTAAAGCGACCTGTTGAACCAGATGGGCTAGCCAAAACAGAATAGCTGCTTGACCAAGTTCCTTCATTCTTTGCTGTCAAAACGATAGCGTTGTTTGAAGGTGTGGTTGTTACAACTGTCGCTGTACCTGAAGCTGAAGATACTGAGCGATCTGTTGTTGCGCTTGTAACTGTGAACTGGCTGCTAGATGCAGTAGCAATAGCAACACCTGTCAAGTTAAAGGCTGAGCTGTAAGTACCTGTAGCTGTTGAGCTTGAACCAGTAGCTGTGCTTGTAACTGTAAAGCTTGTGTTAGTTACAACACCTGTGATGGTGTATGTACCGTTAAAGCCTGAGGTTGTAGCACCAGTAATGGTGATTGACTGGCCGCTTGAAAGACCAGTTGTTGAAGCTGTAGCGTATGTAACAGCTGTACCTGTTGCAGTAATGCCAGTAATTGTTACTGAACCGTTAAGCCCTGTAACAGATACTGTCTGGCCTGCTGAGTAGGTGTTGGTAGCTGTGTAAGTGATTGTTCCAGCAGATGCTGCTGCTGCGGTAACAGTAGCGGTTGTTGTGGTAGAAGTACCAGAACCGTCTGTAAGTGTTACTGCGCCTTTAGCTGCTGTAGAACTGACTACACGGTTTACATACAACGATGTGCCATGGTTGGCAAAGAAGTTGTATACAGCCCATGTAGCTGGGTAAGAGTCATTAAGTCCACCAAATGTCTTTGTGAACTGTGTCCATGTGGTTACAAGAGTTGGGACTCCTGCAGGACCTGAAGGGAACGTTCCAGAAAAACCACCGATAGCGGTTGCTGTGTCAACCACAGAAACCGATTGCTGCAATGGTACTTCTTGGATATAGACTCCTGGGCGATTGTATGTTGCCATTAGGGGTTACTCCTTAGTTAGTTTGTTTTCTTTAAGTTGCGGTGTTATTTCTAGATCGTAAACGGAATTGACTGGAATGTCGTAGTGATGTTAGGTGCGTGTGTTACTTGGTAAGCTTGTACTAGCTGATCTACAAGTAGCTCAGAGCTAATACGTATATTATAGACGTTACTGAACAGGCGTTTCTCCGATTCAATAAAGTCCCTTTTTGAGAACCCCAGGACATCCACCCTACGGTTGGTACCGTCTTGGGGGATGGGAAGTTGCCCAAACCTTAATGGTAGTCTACCAGGACTAAAGAGGGCCGCAATCAACTGGCGGTCATGTCGTGGTTGACGGGCCCAGGTAGATACCTGATAGATCAGATCTACTGGGATAGGGTAGTTAATTCTATTAATGTTAGTAGTATCTACTCCCTCAGGGGTGTAGGTCAAAGGAACGTATCCACGATGAGCACGTGTTGGGTCCTCAGAAACCCCCACGAGATCAATAGTTATATATGGGTAGGACTGCTGACGGATTTCCTTATCAGGCTGTCCATAGTAAACCCCTACAGGCCGTGCTGAATTTCCGCTATCAGCAACAGTAATTCCTGTGAGCAAAGTCTTAAGGGCTTCATCTTCATTTAAGATAAATGGCATTAGATCATTCCCATCGCAAAAGTACTTAAGGCAGGAGAAAGCTGCTCGCTTGGAGTCCCGTAGTTAAGCTTGCGCATCTGATCCTCAAGCTCTTTAGGCATAGCGATAGTAGGCCCCCCATTTACATGGACGACCTCGAGTTGATTTACAAAGTGATCTGGCCAGCCAAATGATGCGGCGTGGCTGCGTAGAAGCTGCGTAAACATACCTAATGCGCTTACTTCACCGAAAACTAATACGGCTTTAAGGTAATCCTCTATAGTGAATTTATCAGCCATTTTTAGGAAGTTTCTTCGAGAGTACATATCCAGTAGCAATTAAAAGAGCCGCTTTATTAAAACCCTTATGCTTTTTCTCTGGAAGCAAGTTGCATACTCCGCGAATAAACTCCACTTTATCGGCGTCGGTCTCATACCGATTCATCCGATCATATAGACTAATCATAATTCCTCCATAGGAAGACGCAAGGTAAAGCAGCAGGGTTCCGGATAAATCCGGCGTCAAGGTCAAGGATAAAGGAAAAGCCCCCTTGTGGGGGGCTTAACTATTACTTCTTTTTAGCTGGTGCCTTCTTAGTCGTCTTCTTGACCTTCTTGGCTAGCTTGGCATCATTCTTTTCATCCTGAGCCTCAAACTTCTTCTTCTGAGCTGGGGTCATACCCTTCTCAAACTTTGAATCTTTATGAGCCATTTACTTGCCCTTCTTAGTAGTAGGCTTACCAGCCTTCTTCTTGCAGGCGCCCTTGCAGTTAGGCTTTGAACAGCCGCATCCACATGCTTTGCACATATTAATCACCACTTCCCTTTTTACTATGGTATTTTTTGGTTGCTTTAACGCCGGCACCGATGGTGACGGCTCCGGCAAGCTTGGTTAGGTCATAGGTCTTACCACCTGGGTGGTGGACTTTTACGTCTTTGCCGTGCTTGTCTACAATGTGTGTCTTACCGTCTGCCTTAAACTTGGCAGCGGCTTTCTTCTTTTCTACCGCCTTTGGGCGTGCTTTACTTTTTGGCACCCTTTACCTTCTTCAAATTAGGATTCTTAGCCTTCGCCTTAGCCGAAGCCTTGCGAGAGGATGAAGCTAGTATAGCACCGGCTGCCTCCTTGGAGACACCTTCTTTTGCTGCAATTTTATTCTGTGCGGCCTTAAAGCCTGGGTGTTCTTTTGCCATCTCTATTCCTACCCTACGTTATAGATTGTTAAGTTAGCTGACGGGGAAGCTGGACGGGTTGGGTTTGTACCCGCTGCTGTAGCAAGAAGGGACATTCCTGATGCGCCAGACCACCAATGAAATTGAATGTAGTCATTTGGCAACACAGAAATTGGAGACTCAATGTTTGCTAAAACCTGTGAGCCCTGCGCACTGGCTGTGGTAAAGGTAAAAGCAGAGGCCGGAACTTGAACGCCGTTTTTAGAGAACCAAGTTGTGATGTGATAATCACTTGTACCGCCAGTGAAGTTAAACTGACCTAAAAAGTTAAGGTTGTATGTTCCTGGGTTTGCAAAAACAATCTTACTTTTATCCGATGAGTTAAGGGTCATGCCCTTGCTTATATTGGTTGTGTCCCAAGTAATAAGGTTATCTGTGGTGGTTCCTCCGCTAGTTTGGCTTGTGCTTAAAGCAAAGTTGCCGTAGTAAAGAATGGCTGCGGGAACTAGAGGAGTGTTTAGACGGATGCTCACTTTAATACCGCCAGTACAGATACGCTGGATGAGGCAGATGAAATTGCATAAACTGGCTCATTAACATTTAGGTTGTCAATAGACACAGAAGTTCCTGGCAATAAGGTAAGCCCGTATGAAGACGAGGTTACTGAAGAAGAACCAATATACACTGTAGCTACAAGGTCTACATTTTGAATGTTAATGGACATGCTATTCCATGTAGGATAGTTTTCTCCATTAACTGTTACTGTTGGATCTGAAGGGGTAACAGAGACGGCGGTTGAGCTATTTAAAGCTACAACGCTGTGTGATAGTGACATAGGGTTTCCTTACGCTGTTGTTGGGTCAAAAGCACTGTAGTTGGCGTAATGCTGGAATTGACTGTCGTTGACAAGCTCTTCCGCATTTACCTGGTTACATTGTACACGCAAAAGGGTGTAATTGTTTTGAATAATGCCTTCTGGAAGTACCCGAACAGGGGTAAAAACTTCGTTCCTAAATACAATACGATCCCGTAGGTAGGCATCTGGGTTGATTTCTACGTTGCCTAGCTCTGGGATATTGTTGTAGTTGGCACCATAGAAGTTGAGCTTACTCTCAATAACATCGACATTTATGACGATAGTTAGCTGGTCAGCGTTATAAAAACCGCGGTCACTCTGGATGGTTACACCCTGCTCTAGGTGGGCATTGATTACCGGAATAGTAAGAGGGTTCTTCCATACACGTCCTGTGCCTGAGTCGCTACCTACATCGTAGATAGGGTCTACTACGGTATTGACGGAGTCAAACTGCCACCATTCTATGGTGGTTCCTACAGTCTTTACAAGCTCAACTGTAGAGCCTGAGATGATAGATGCATGCTCAGACTGGATGCTAAAACGCCCTTGTCGGTTCTCTCCGCGCATAGGAGCTCCTTAGATCTGGTTAGGTAGTGCAAATGTGTTGCTAGCCTCATCATAGTACGACCCGACCAATACAGACGCGACACCTTCTGTGTCAATCTTATCGGTAATGTCTATAGCTTTAGGCTCACTCAAAAAGATAGCTGCTAGACGATCGTCGGTATGTAGGATGTCTACAACCTCATTGTCTAGGACAAAAGCAATCTTTCTTCCTGTCATTGGTTGATTATCCATTTGTTTCTCCCTGATCCTCTAGGTATGATACTCGTACTTGCTCCCACTTGTGTAGTGGGCAAAACGCATTAGGCAACTTTACCTTTGCTGACATAAAGCATCCGCATTCCTTACAGTTTCCTGTAGGAAGCAGCTCTGGGCAAGCCTTACAGATTGCAAAGCGTTCCTCTGCAACATCTGTCTGTACACGGCCTAGATTTTTGTTGAATAGGTCCCAAGGCCTAGCCGGCCTATCGTATGGTGTGCTCATATTAGAATCCTTGTGCTGAGAAGTTATCTACTGTAGTCCCTTGTGCATTAGGGCTATACGCCTTAACTATACCATAACTTGTGCCGGCAACTCCAGTTGAGTTAGTTCCTGAGATAGCGGTCAAATAGTTGTAGCTTGCATCGTAGGCTGTGGCGGTATACGAGGTAATTGAGTTGGCAGCGCTTACCCGTATAGATTTAACTTCAGCAGTAGTTGAGGTAGTGTTTAAGATGCTGTAGACCTGACTTCCAGCAGCTGAGTAGATTGTTTGAAGGTAATAGTTAGTAGTTGTGCTTGTACAGGTTTGGCAACCGGTAGCGTTTCCACCACCAGAAGAGTTAGACGGGCAGCCACAGTTTGGGTATGTTCCAGTACCTGCTACAGAGGCATAAGGCCCGCTTGGGCAACCGCTAGGGTAGGTAGGGGTGGTGGTAGTGCTGTGGGTACAGATGTGGTTAGCGTTGGGGGTACCATCACCAGCATTACAGCTGTAAGTAGTGCCGGTTGTACCCACTGTAAAGCAAGAGGAAATAGATCCTGAACCACTAGGTGTAGGTCCGTTGACTGTTCCACCAGAGCACACATAGCATGTACCTCCACCGCTTCCTACACCGCCATTGCCACAAGTATAGCTACAAACCGCACCTGTAGCGTCGGTGGTACAGGTGCCAGTAGATAAGCAGCTATTGCTTGGATTAGAAACGTCAGCAGCATTACAGTAACGGGTTGATACTGTGGCAGATACAGCTGTAGCGCTTCCAGCATATGTATATGTGGTTGTACCGGAAGTCGCTGTTGCGTTATATGTACTTGTAGTAGTTATGGGTGCACAGGTAGTACAAGAAGAACAATAGTTGCTACAGTTACAGGTGTAAGTAGAGGTTGAGGTATCACTATAAGAAATAGCGCCCCACCAAGAACCAGAGGCAGTAGACCAAAAAGCAATACCTGTTCCAGGAGTAACCCCAGAAGCATTAGAGTTTCCTAGGTAAACAATGGCATTAGCATCACCGATATCAACTACTGCTAAAGCCCCAGCGTTTAATGAAGAAGTTCCATTAGAGGAAGCTGCTGCCGCACCGTTAGCAGCCCAGACACCAAACCTAGCTACCCAAGATTGACCTGTGTCAGCAGTGCCTAAACTACCAGAAGTAGTGCGAGTAAAGGTATCTGTAACTAGTCCGATAAACCACTGTCTCCAGGTACCGGCAATTTTAACCCAACCAGAGGTTACAGAGTGCCAAGATCCTGACACTTTGACTAGAGCAGCACCTGCAGTATGCCAAGCACCGCTTACTTTAATTTGCCCAGCCATTATACGTAAACCAGCCAGACATCCCCATCTGCCCCTTGACCTGAAGTTGGAGATGAGGTAGAAGTCCAAATATTACGAACAACACCTGATGAGGTAGAGGCTGTGGAGACTGTACCGTTTGTTGTAGAAACGAAGGCTGATGAAGGAGTTTGCCAAGCAGGAAGTCCACTTACAACAGTAAGGACTTGACCAGAGCTTCCAATAGGAAGGCGGGTATTTCCGCTGTTGTAGTAGTGAAGGTCACCGTTTGTAGTAAGGGTGCTAGCAAGAAGATAGTTTGGAAGGGTAGTCCATTGAGGAGCACTTGCGCCAATTGTAAGGTACTGTCCAGAAGTTCCTATAGATAGCGTAGTGTATGTTCCTGCACCAGTAGAATAAAGAAGTTGATAAGCGGCTGTAAAGGCAGACTTAGGGATAGCAGCACCGCCTATGCCTGAAGCAGAAGAAATACTCCCCACTAAGCTGGCGTAATCTGCGCTGTTTACATAAAGAACATTGTTAGTTCCTACTTTAGGAGTACCTGTCTGGTCAATGTTAAAGCCTAAGCTATTTGATGCAGAGTATGTCTCCATAAGGTTAAGAGATCCGGCCCCCATTCTGAGGGTAAGACCGACGTTGCTGGCAGAGGTAACAGTGCTTCCACCAGTCTTAAGAACATACGGAGCATTAGATACGCCGTTAACTAGGCCAGCTTCAATGTTAAGAAGCCTATCACCAATGGTGTTCCAGTTAGTTGTGGCTGTAGACCACGTACCTGAAAAGGTAGAGGTAAGGGGATTGGTAGTTAGGGCTGTACCCAAAGCGGTTTCAAGAGCTACAATTTCTTGCTGTAGAGAGTTAATGTTGTCAGCAGCTACTGTGCTTACAAGATCAACCTCAGCAGTATAGCTTCGTACCTGGTTAGGGTATCCATTTGGGTTAGTTGCCACTTATATCTCCTTAAATCAATCCCCTCACAATACCTGAAAATTAAGCCGGTGTCTGCCCCATTGGGTTCTGGATATTCAAATAGCTAGGTGGTTCTGGCCATTTAATGTCTGTAGGAAAGCCTTCCTGTTGTGGAACATCCAGCAAAGCCTGACGAAATGCAGCTATCTCAGCCTGTTGTTCTGGCGTATATGTTGGCCAACGAAGAGGGTTAGAAACAATGGAATCAAGCCTCTGCAATAGATGGCCTCTTGTTGCTCGGTAAATCTCAGCTAGCTGCTCATTAGTTGGTGGTGGTGGCGGGGTGTACTCTGCGATAGCACCTGCCGCACCGCTCATGATCTGATCATAGACCCACTGACCAGTTTCTGCTACGTCGTCTTTGTCAGCAATATAGCCTACTGTTTCTATAACCCCATTCATAGTTAGGTCTACTGTGCACTGGAAGCGCTGATCAGAGCCTTCCATTAGACGCATTACATCTCTTACATTACTTAGCGGGTTGTTATCCATTTTATTCTCCTATGCGATTCTTACTACAAAAGCTTGGGTTGGGGAGGATCCCCTTGATACCCAGGTGCCTGATAAAGTTGTGCCGCCGTAGCCACCATCCATTATACACGGTTGAGTGTAGGTCGCTTGTACGCCCAGTCCATCTGTTATAGTGGAGTAAACCCCACCATTGGTTGTTATTCCAGACCAGCTTGGGCTACTAATTAAATTAGGTCCTGAGTAATAACGGCTCCAACCGTCTAACGGAAGCGGGTTAGTTTTTCCGTTATAGGTTCTGGTATCACATAATAGGTAGGTTCCTATTGCATAATTAGTGGCGCTTGGGGAGGTATTAGTATCAATACTTTTGTATCTAGCGTTAGTCTGGGTAGTGCCATCTTGGTAATAGATATAGTTTGCGTCAATAGTGGTGGTCATGCGACCCTCCTAAATACTTGATAGAAGTATTCTTGGTCAATATACTCCCCATCACCGCACCAACCTGAGGCTCTCCAGGTACCTGGCATAGCATAGTAGTTGGTATTAGTAGGTCCAAAGTTAGATACCGAGGAAACCGAGGTAATAAATCCAGTTACAGTTGTTGTATTAGGTGCGCTTACATATGTGCCGTAAGTTCCATTTGTATATGGCCAGTACCATGTAGGCCAAGGAATAAGGTACCCAGCAGTACCGTTTACGTTTACTGTATCGTTAATATATGATTGTGGGGTTTTAGGGTTTACCTGCATAGTCATAACATATGACCCTACATCATACCCCAACCACCAATAACCACCTACAGTAATATAGTTAGGTCTAGAGGTGTACGCATTTCCAGAAGAAGTAGTTACAGTTGTACCAGTAATAGTTACAGTCATGCTACCCTCTCCAAAAGTAAAAAGTTACCATAATATTGATAGAGACCTGTGTTTAAAGCTTGCCCCCTATATTTCCAAGTACCGGCACATGGTCCAGTGCCTTGAGCGTTAAACATATAAAAGTTTTGAGACCCAGTGTAGGCGTTAGCTGCTTGAGTACTGTTTACATATGGATACATAGTTCCTGAGCTAGCGGAAAGTGAAAATGCCCCTAAAGATTTGTTTAATCCAAATGCCCAAGCGCCTGACGCAATAAATCCTCCACCAGCAGAGAACACAGTATTAGCAAAAGCTAGGTATCCCACGTTATAGGTGGTGGCTGTTTCAGAGCTATTAGTATCTGGAACCAGCTGCGATGCCGTGTTAGCTCCGTTAAAGGCAGAGCCGTCAACAAAGGTAATATTTGTACCGTCAATAGTAGTAGTCATGTGTTATCCCTTAAGTTCTTTTACTTGCTCCTCAAGAGCGGCAATCTTTGTAGACTGCTCTTTAATGGCCTCAATGAGTAGCGCAACCATGTTTGGATACGATACAGATAGCATACCATCATCTTCGTTCTCTGAAACCAATTCAGGGGCTACCTTGATAACTTCTTGGGCAATAACGCCCATCTCACGGTCTGGGCGTCCTTCCTTAATGTAGGTATAGCCATTAAGGGCCTCTACCTTTGTAAGGGCATCATCAATCTTTACAATGTCTTTCTTAAGACGCTCATCAGAAGATACTGTTATGTAACCAGTGAATGTAACTTGACCAGAGGTTCCACCTGATATGGTAAGGGAACTTGCTGTGTCATTGCGTATACCTCCACGAGCTGAGATAACTGCTTCAGTGTATAGGGATGGCCCACCGCTTACATAAATTCCATTATTAAATGTTACGTAGCTTGACGCATAAATAGTCGGGTTAGCTGCCCCAAAGTTAATGTTGCCACTTGTAAGTGTTAGGTTTCCAGAAGCTAAAGTTGTACCGCCGTTAAAGTTCTGACCATTATCAGATTGTAGCAATCCGCTAGATAGGTTGATATAGAATGGGCGAAGGGTATTCCACGATGCGCTAGCTGGGGCTGTGTTAGCTGCACTGATAAGGTTGTAATAGTTAGAGCCATCATTACGTAGAATAATAGTTTGGGCAGATGTACCGTTGTTTGCGGCGTGTAGGTGAATCTGGTCCCCACCGTTTGCTACGGTCAAAAGGCCGGCGCTAATCAAGGTAGCTCCCGCATTTAAGCTAGTAAGTGTTCCAAGGCTGGTTAGAGAGGAAGAAGTTACTCCTGAGGCTAAAGTAGATCCTGTAACACTGCTTGCAGAAACAGACCCCGCAGAACCATCAATGCTTACACCTGTCAGCGTCTGGGAAGCCGAAGCGCGATTAAGTGCTATGGCAGTAGTACCTATGTAATGAGTTGAGTTGCCTAAAACAGCTGAAGGAATAGTTCCAGATAAGTTACCAGCAGTTAAACTGGTTAAGTTGGCACCAGATACAGCACCAAATGATGCTGACCAAGTACCTGAAGTGACTGTGCCTGTAGTAGTAAGAGAAGAGGAGCCAGCAATAGGCGAATAGGTAGATGCAGCAGTACCTGTAGTTAGGTAGGTGCTGGAGTCTAAAGAGCCATCACCTTTAACAAACTGGCTAGATGTGCCAGAGGTAGTAACAAACTTAGTAGCCGTTAGGTTACCTTGGTAATCCATCTTAGCAAGGGTTGTTCCCTGAGCAGTCTGCCATTGAGTTATATCTGCAATACCCGATACAGCAGTTACAGAACCGCCAGAGGTATATGTATCTGTAAGGGCGCTTGGAGCAGTCGCTGTAAACTGCGTTGCAGAAGCAGCAGTAACAGTAGCGGCGGTTAAGTTAAACCCAGTACCTGCCGTTGCTCCAGAGTTACCTGTAGAAACAATACCTGTAATAGTTACTACGGCTCCAGCAACTAACTGAGCAGAATAACCCGTTGTATAAGTAACTGATGTAGTTCCGTTGGCTGTTGCGGTAGTTATACCTGTAGTAGCTTGTGAACCACCAGTTGCTTTAATGATTACAGCTACAGCGTTGCTGTTATAGCCTCCTGCAAGAACCATACCGCCAGTACTATTTGTGTTATTTACCGCGGCATTCCATTTAACGCTTGCTAACTGGCTGCCATAAGCGGAGCTTGTAAACTGTGCTGCGTTAGCTGTTGCTCCTATCACGTTGAAGGTGTTGTTAAGTGTCATACCGCCACCAGAGCTTATAGAAGCTATAGATATTCCTGATGAGTTTTGCCACTCTTGTAAGTTTGTTACTTGTGAAGAAAGAGATTGAACAACAATTGGGACTGTGTAAATTGTTGAACTTTGAACAGTTAGCGTTCCGCTTAATCTAGCACTTCCTTGAGCAGTAGATGTACCTGAAGCAGTGAATGTTGCTGCTGCGTTATATACGGTGTAGGTCCAAGCTCCTGATGAACCGCCCGTTGAGCTAACAGGAAATGTTCCATTAAAATAGGTAGGTGTAAAGTTTATAGTAGTGACTGACATACCAACCGCAATGGGGTTGATTGGTGAGGCTATACTAAGGGTAAATGTAGCAACCGTTGTAGAAGAAGCAGAGGCTGAGGTGTGAGCAAGGGTACCTCCACCAGTAGCTGGTGTGGTACCAATGTAACTTTGTCCAGCGGCGTTAACCCCACCCAGTACTGTGCTTGAAGAGTTCTGGTATTGAACTAGGTTGCCTGTTTGAGAAGCTGCACCCTTAATTGTGGCAACTACGCCTGTAGAAAGGCCGCTATTAAGAGCCAAGCTGTAGTTAGCAGTTACTGCTCCAGCTAGGGTGGTTGCTCCTGCTGAGGATACTGTTAGATAGCTTGAGCTATTTATCTGTACATCTAATGGGTTTACAGTTGTTCCGTTTGGAGCGTTGATAACCAAAGGCGCAACGCTTGTAGAAGATGGGGCCAGGG